>FZPS01000153.1_pt46 | contig 36185 bp, 32 predicted proteins | sample 1817821 | NCBI WGS metagenome assembly FZPS01 (sample SAMEA104158645, study PRJEB21678) | metagenome | place: Germany | collected 2015-04-21 | reverse complement strand
CAACATCCGGAGTTTGCCATTGCCAGATGGGCAGCTGAGAATATGACACAAGAGGAAAGGAGTAAGGCCACAGTATACACTTCTGGAGAGCATTGTCCCATGTGTGCAGCTGCCCATGGTTGGGTAGGTTTAGGTAGGATAGTTTATGCCAGTTCATCTCAACAATTGGTAGAATGGATGAAAGAAATAGGAGCAAAACCAACAAGGGTACGAAACCTGCCAATTCAAGAGGTTATTCGTGACACCCAAGTAGATGGACCAGTTCCCGAATTAGCAGAAGAAATCCGCCAGCTACATCTAAAGTCCCGTAGAAAATAGTGGGTCAGGCCTACTTTATTATTTAAGGGTATTCTATTAATTGTATGAAACCTTTATGGTACAATAACTATAGAAGGGTGAAGTTGATATTGTATCGGTTATAAAATAATTCTAAGGAGAGGGTTATCTTGTCAAAACAAATAACACCTGAACGAAAGGTCTTATATTATTTAGGTATGGCTTTAATGGTGCTGGGAGTTATACTATTTTTCTCTAGTTTCTTTACTGTTTTTAATGATACTTCATATGATCCGTTTTTTGATTTAGGTATTCCACCATTTTTTAAAAGAGCTCTAATAGGTATGATTTGTATTATTGTAGGCAAGATTTTGATGACAATTGGCGCAAGGGGTGCTGCTGGGTCTGGAGTGATATTAGATCCAGAAAAGGCTAGGGATGACTTAAAACCATATAGCTCAGCCGCAGGTGGTATGATAAGTGATGTAATAGAAAATATTGATTTAGTCAAAGAGAGAGGACTTTCTGAGGGTGAAAAGGAAATAGTACATATAATAAAGGTAAAATGTCAGTCCTGTGGTCAACTAAATGATGAAGATGCAAAGTTTTGCAAATCATGCGGGGGGAAAATATAGGCAGAGCATAAATGCAACGAGTAATCTTGTTGCATTTTTACTTTAGCTTTTATGGTATAATAACCCTATACTAGATGAAGGGTGAAGCTATGTTTAACATACAAGAAGAATTAAAGAAATTACCTGACAAACCAGGTGTATATATAATGAAGGATAAGTCTGATGAGATTATATATATAGGCAAGGCCATATCCTTAAGGAATAGGGTGAGGCAATATTTTCAATCAGCCAGAAACCAAGGGCTCAAGGTCAGAAGCATGGTAAGCCATATAAAGGAATTTGAATATATTATGGTAGATAATGAAGTAGAAGCTCTGGTTTTGGAAGCCAATTTGATTAAAAAGCATCGACCTAAGTATAATATCCTCCTTAGGGATGACAAACAATATCCCTATATAAAGGTTACCCTTAATGAGAAATACCCTAGGGTTATTAAGACTAGGCAGGTAAAGAAGGATGGGGGTAAGTACTTTGGTCCTTATCCCAGTGCCACTGCCGTTAATGAGTCTATAGATGTCTTGCATGATATATATCCCATTAGGACCTGCAAGTTAAACTTAGAAAAAAATCTTGGCAACTTTAGGCCATGTTTGAACTATTATATAGGTAAATGCAATGCTCCATGCCTGGGGAAGGTGGATGAGGATGAGTACATGGAAATGATTAAAGAGATCATCCAATTCTTAGATGGAAAGAACTTAAGCCTGATGGATAGTATTGAAGAAAAGATGATAGAAGCCTCCAGTAAAATGGAATTTGAAAAGGCTAGTGTATACAGGGACCAGCTTAATTCCTTAAAAACCCTACAGGAGGAGCAGAAGATAGTCACAGCCAATGAAATAGACCAGGATATCATAGCTATGGCCAGGGGCATAGAAGAAGTGTGCGTACAGGTTTTCTTTGTCAGGTCTGGTAAGATTATTGGTAGGGAACATTTCATAATGGAGGATAATTTCAGGGAAGATAGGGGAGAAATCCTAAGTTCCTTTATAAAACAATTCTACATAGGTTCAGCCTATGTACCAAAGGAAATTATCATTGAAAATGAGATTGATGATTTAGCTGTAGTTGAAAAATGGCTGGAAAGTAAAAGAGGGAATAAGGTAACTATCACTGTACCCAAAAGAGGGGAGAAGGCAAAACTCATTGAAATGGTTAAGAAGAATGCCTTAGATATGCTAAATAAATATGGAGATAAATTCTTAAAGAAACATAGGATGAACCTTAAGGCCCTAGAAGAGATTCAAGACATCCTTGATTTAGAAGACTTGCCCAAAAGAATCGAAGCCTATGATATATCCAATATCAGTGGAGTCCAGTCAGTAGCCTCCATGGTTGTTTTTGAGCATGGTGAGCCTAAAAAATCCGATTATAGGAGGTTTAGGATCAAGACCTTAGATACACCCGATGATTATGGCAGCATGAAGGAGGTATTGGAGAGGAGATTCACTAGGGGTTTACAAGAGAAGAAGTTGTTGGATAAGAGTTTAGATTTAAAAGGGTTTTCAAGCTTTCCGGATTTAATCATGGTAGATGGCGGTAAGGGACAGGTAAACATAGCCTTAGAGGTATTAAGTGATTTGGGTATTGATATACCGGTATGCGGTCTTGTTAAAGATGATTTCCACAAAACTAGGGGTATTATCTATAGAAACAAAGAATATCATTTATCTGAGAACTCATTGGGCTTTAGGATGATCTATAGAATACAAGAGGAGGCTCATAGGTTTGCCATAAGCTATCATAGGAGTCTTAGGTCTAAGGATATGTTTAAATCAGAACTAGATGGAATCAAGGGCATAGGAGAAAAAAGAAAAATGTCTCTAATGCAACATTTTAAAAGTATTGAAAGAATTAAAAATGCCAGCCTTGAAGAACTGGTAGCAGTAAAGGGAATGAATAGGTCCACTGCTGAAAATTTATATAACCATTTTAGAAGGTATAAGGAGGAAGGGAATAATGAAAAGACTATATAGGTCCAATAGTAACAAGATGATAGCCGGTGTATGCGGTGGCATAGGTGAATATTTTAATATAGATCCTACCCTCATAAGATTGGCATGGGTACTTGTTAGTATCCCTACAGCTTTTTTTGGCGGATTATTTGCCTATATAATTGCAGCAATAATAATTCCATCTGAATGGTAGGTGTTGATGTTGAAATATGTCTATTTAAAAAAGTTAATTGAAGAAATGGATTTGGAAATAGTCCACCAGTCGACAGATCTAAATGATATTAGAATCTATTCCAGTGATATTAGCAGGCCAGGACTACAAATTATGGGTTATTATGAAAAGTTTGTTCCAGAAAGGATCCAGGTAATAGGAAGTGCTGAATGGCATTATTTTAACCAATTGCCCTATGAGGAAAGATATTCAAGTTTGGATAAATTTCTATCCTATCCTATTCCAGCCTTAATAATATCAAGGAGTCTGCCAATATTTCCTGAACTCTTGGAGTTAGCCCAAAAACACAATAGGACAGTTCTAAGGTCTGGGGAAATCACTTCTAAATTATTCAACCAACTTATCTCATTCATAGATATACAGTTATCTCCCGAGACGAGAGTACATGGGGTTCTGGTTGAAGTCTATGGTGTAGGAGTACTTATTACTGGCAAATCAGGAGTTGGTAAATCAGAGACAGCCTTGGACCTGGTAATTCGGGGTCACAGACTCATTTCTGATGATACGGTTATTATAAAAAGAATCGAGGATATGCTACAGGGTCGCTCTCCCGAGGTAACCAGGCATTTTATGGAGATTAGGGGAGTTGGGATACTGGATATTGAAAGGCTTTATGGTGTTGGCTCGGTAAAATATGATGAATTTATAGAGATGAACATAGAGCTGGAATTGTGGGATGATAAAAAAGAGTATGATAGGATAGGACTAGATGAAACCTTTATAGATATTCTAGGAATCCCCGTCACTAAGTTAACCATACCTGTTCGTCCTGGGAGAAACGTGGCCATGATTATAGAGGTGGCTGCCAGGAACTTTAGACAAAAAATTCTAGGTTACAACGCAGCTGACAAATTAAATGAAAGAGTTAAGAAGCAAATAGAGTTAAATATGAGTAAAAAAGAAAGAGAAATGGGAGATAAATAAAACATGTCAAATATTTGACACATTTTATTTATCTTGGTTGACTTTATTTTTATTATTTTATATACTTAAATAGTACTATAAATAACTTATATTATAAGATATAGAGATTTGTAAAAATATGGCTACAGATCTTTAATTATTATAGGTTATAAAAAGAGGAGGTTCTTATACTATGGCAAAAGTTATGAAGACCATGGATGGTAATACGGCTGCTTCATATATTTCGTATGCCTTTACAGATGTTGCAGCTATTTATCCAATTACTCCTTCTTCAGACATGGCAGAACATGTCGATGAATGGGCGGCAAATGGAAAGAAAAACATCTTTGGTCAAGAAGTACTAGTTAAAGAAATGCAATCAGAAGCTGGAGCAGCAGGAGCAGTTCATGGCTCATTGCAAGCAGGTGCGCTAACGACTACATATACAGCTTCTCAAGGTCTATTACTTATGATCCCAAATATGTATAAAATAGCTGGGGAACTATTACCAGGAGTATTCCATGTTTCAGCTAGAGCATTAGCATCACATGCTTTAAGTATCTTTGGTGATCATCAAGACGTTATGGCTGCAAGACAAACTGGTTTTGCCCTATTAGCTTCAGGCAGTGTACAAGAAGTAATGGATTTAGGTGGGGTAGCTCACTTATCAGCTATCAAGGGTAGAGTTCCGTTCCTACACTTCTTCGATGGATTTAGGACAAGTCATGAAATCCAAAAGATAGAAGTTTTAGAATATGAAGATCTAGCAAAATTAGTTGATTATGAAGCACTACAAGAATTCAGAGAAAGAGCATTAAACCCTGAGAATCCTGTTACAAGGGGTACAGCTCAAAACCCTGATATTTACTTCCAAGCAGCAGAAGCTTCCAACCCATTCTATGACAAAATCGGTGGAGTTGTTTACGACTACATGAAGGAAATATCAAAGTTAACTGGTAGAGACTACAAACCATTTAACTACTATGGTCATCCAGAAGCTGAAAACGTAATTATTGCGATGGGTTCAGTAACTCAAACCATAGAAGAGACTGTAGATTATCTACTAGATAAGGGTGAAAAAGTAGGTCTAGTAAAAGTTCGTCTTTATAGACCATTCGTAGCTGAATATCTATTAGATGTTCTTCCAAAGACAGTTAAGAAAATCGCTGTCCTAGATAGAACAAAAGAAAAAGGCGCTATAGCTGAACCACTACATCTTGATGTTAAGAGTGTATTCTACGACCAAGACCAAAAACCAGTTATAGTTGGTGGAAGATACGGTCTAGGTTCAAAAGATACTACTCCTTCACAAATATTAGCAGTATATGAAAACCTAAAACAAGATGAACCAAAAGACAGATTCACTATAGGTATTATTGATGATGTAACTAATACATCCTTAGAAATCAAGGAAGTTATAAATACAGAACCAAAAGGTACAATCAAGTGTAAATTCTGGGGATTCGGTTCAGACGGTACTGTTGGAGCAAATAAACAAGCTATCAAGATTATCGGTGATGACACTGATATGTATGCTCAAGGATATTTCTCCTATGACAGTAAAAAATCTGGTGGTGTAACAATATCCCACTTAAGATTTGGTAATGAACCAATCACATCAACTTATTTAATCACAGACGCAGACTTTATTTCCTGCTCAAAGCAATCCTATGTATATCAATATGATTTACTAAAAGGCTTGAAGAAGGGCGGTACATTCTTACTGAACTGCATCTGGGATGAAGAAGAATTAGAGAAAAACCTACCAGCAAGTCTAAAGAGATACATTGCTGAAAATGATATTGACTTCTACACAATCAATGCTACTAAGATAGCTGCAGACATTGGACTTGGTGGAAGAACTAACATGATCATGCAATCAGCCTTCTTCAAATTAGCTGAAGTATTACCATTAGATGAAGCAGTAGAACACCTAAAGAGATCTATAGTTGAAGCTTATGGTAATAAAGGTGAGCACATAGTTAATATGAACTATCAAGCAGTAGACCAAGGTATAGAAGCATTAGTTAAGGTTAATGTTCCAGAATCTTGGAAAGATGCTGTTGATGAGGAAGAGGAAACTAAGGAACTTCCAGAGTTCATAGAAAATGTTCTTGTACCTATGAACAGACAAGAAGGAGACAACTTACCTGTAAGTGCATTTACTGGTAGGGAAGATGGTACATTCCCACAAGGAACTGCAGCATATGAGAAACGTGCTATAGCAGTAGAAGCTCCTCGTTGGATTCCAGAAAACTGTATCCAATGTAACCAATGTTCATTTGTATGTCCACACGCTGTAATTAGACCAATCCTGCTTGACGAAGAAGAAAAGGCTAATGCACCAGAAGACTTCGTAACTCTTAAGGCTATGGGTAAAGGTCTAGAAAACTTACAATATCGTATCCAAGTATCAGTACTAGACTGTACAGGCTGCGGTAACTGTGCTGAGGTTTGCCCTGCTAAGAATAAGGCCTTAGTAATGAAGCCATTCGAAGAAGAATTCGAAGAGCAAACACCAAACTGGGATTTTGCTATGACTGTAAAAGACAAGGGCGACCTAATGAATGTTAATACTATCAAGGGTAGTCAATTTAGACAACCATTGCTTGAATTCCACGGAGCTTGTGCTGGTTGTGGAGAGACAGCATATGCTAAATTAGTTACTCAATTATTTGGAGATAGAATGTATATAGCTAATGCTACAGGTTGTTCATCAATCTGGGGTGGTTCAGCACCTACAACACCATACTGCAAGAATTCAGAAGGCAAAGGACCTGCTTGGGCGAATTCATTATTCGAAGACAATGCTGAATTTGGATATGGTATGGCACTAGCTAATAGACAAATCAGAGGCAAGATCAAATCATTAATGGAAGAATTCCTAGCATTAAACCTTGATTCAGAATTAAATGAGTACTTCAACCAATGGATAGCTGGTATGAAGGATCCAGTTGAATCAAAGGCTGCTGCAGGAATGATTATCCCAAGATTAGATCAAAGCACTGGAAATGATGAGGCTGATAAGATATTAGCTGAAATCAAGGATAGAAAAGATTATCTAATCAAGAAATCAATCTGGATCTTCGGTGGAGACGGATGGGCTTATGACATCGGATTCGGTGGTTTAGACCATGTACTAGCTTCAGGAGAAGACATAAACGTATTTGTATTTGATACTGAAGTATACTCAAATACAGGTGGTCAATCATCCAAGGCTACTCCTACAGCAGCAGTTGCTAAATTCGCTGCATCTGGTAAAGAAATCAGAAAGAAAGACCTAGGATTAATGATGGCATCCTATGGATATGTTTACGTAGCTCAAATTGCTATGGGTGCAAACATGAACCATACAATCAAGGCTATAAATGAAGCTGAATCCTATGACGGTCCATCACTAGTAATAGCTTATGCACCATGTATCAACCATGGAATTAGAACTGGTATGGGTACTAGTGTAAGGCAAGAACAAAAAGCAGTAGATGCTGGATACTGGCACCTATTCAGATTCGACCCAAGACTTGCAGAACAAGGCAAGAATCCATTCCAATTAGATTCAAAAGAGCCAAAGGCATCCTTCAGGGAGTTCATAACTTCAGAAATAAGATATACTTCACTACAAAAGAAATTCCCAGAGCTAGCTGAAGAATTATTCACAGCTGCTGAAAAGAATGCTAAGGCAAGATATGAAGCATACAAGAGAATGGCTGCAGCATGGGATGAAGAATAATTAGATTTAAAGGGTTATCAGGTAAACTGATAGCCCTTTTTTTATCCCTATTTCAGTTATAATATGAATATAGCATCTGCCAATAGTATATGATAAAATAGATTAATAACTTAAAGTTAGGAGTGGTAGATTGGACAGACAGGATTCAGTCCTATTATTCAAGGATAAGGATTTAGGACAATTATTATATGATGAACCTATGAAGAACCATACTTCTTTTAAAATAGGAGGCCCTGTAGACCTTATGATTATTCCCCAAAATGAAGGGCAATTGATAGATGCTATAAGTCTGTGTAGAGAACACGATTTAGATTTTTTCATCATGGGAAATGGCTCTAATCTGTTGGTAGGAGATGGTGGAATCAGGGGCGTAGTTATAAAAATCAGCGAAGGATTAAACAAGATAGACTTTCAGGGTACCAAGATAGTTTGCCAGGCAGGAGCCTTGTTAACAGCAGTAAGTAGAAGGGCCGCAGAGCAATCACTAACAGGCATGGAATTTGCTAATGGTATACCAGGCACCATAGGTGGTGGAGTAACAATGAATGCTGGTGCCTATGGCGGTGAAATGAAGGATATTATCAAGAAAGTCCGTGTATTAGACAAGGATAACAATATTCTAGAATATACTAATGAAGAAATGAATTTCAGATATAGGGGAAGTAGGGTCATGGATGAAGGCCTTATTATCTTGTCAGTTGAAATAGGATTAGAAGAAGGAAACTATGAGAAGATTAAAGAAACCATGAGGGACTTGACCCACAGGAGAACTTCCAAGCAACCCTTGGAACTCCCCAGTGGCGGAAGCACCTTTAAAAGGCCAGTGGGACATTATGCTGGAAAGCTTATAGAGGATTCAGGACTCAAGGGTCTCATTAAGGGTGGCGCTCAGGTTTCAGATAAGCACTGTGGCTTTGTGGTAAATATAGACAATGCTACCTGTAAGGATGTATTAGATTTAATTTCAATTATTCAAAAGACCGTAAGGGATAAGTTTAATGTAGAACTCGAACCGGAGATAAGGATTATTGGAGAGATTGCTTAATGTATTTAATAGGAGATTATCATACACACACAGTTTTTAGTCATGGTAAGGGAACCATAAGACAAAATGCTGAAGCAGCCTTAAAAAAAGGACTTAAGGAAATAGCAATCTGTGACCATGGACCTGGTCACTATCTATATGGAGTTAAGAAGGAAAACATCCCCAGGATGAGGGAAGAAATAGATAGATTAAATGAAGAGTTTGGACCCAAGGGACTAAGGATTCTTCTAGGTGTGGAAGCTAATCTGACAGGGTATGATGGTTCCATAGATATGGTTGATAAGCTGATTGAATTAACAGATATTCTTATCATGGGTTACCATTATGGAGTTACCCCAAACTCCCTTTACGATGGGATTGGCATGTATATCCGAAACCCCCTATCAAAGGTTCTGCCCCTTGGAAGGGAAAGTATGTTAGAATTAAATACAAGGGCTTTTATTAAGGCCATAAATCAATTTCCCATCGACTTTATCAGTCATCCAGGCTCTAAGGCTAAGGTAGATATAAAGACCTTGGCCAGAGAAGCGGCTAAGGTAGGTACAGCCTTGGAAATTAACTCAAAACACAGCCAATTATCAGTTGAAAGTATAAGGATTGCAGCAAGTGAAGATGTGGAATTTATTATCAATAGTGATGCCCATAGTCCAGAAGATGTTGGAAATATTGATGAGGCTTTAAAAAGGGTAGAGCTAGCAGGATTGCCCTTGCATAGGATCAAGAATGTAAGAGTCTAGGAGGTGATGGTTTGGAATTTCTAGTTATTACTGGGATGTCAGGAGCAGGAAAATCACAGGCTATGAAGGTAATGGAGGATATGGGTTACTATTGTATGGACAATCTCCCCCCTCAACTTCTGCCTAAATTTGCAGAACTATGCGCTGAATCCAAGAAAATCATTAAAAAGGTGGCCGTTGTTGTAGATATAAGGGGTGGAGAGTTTTTTAAAAGCTTGTTTAATTCCCTAGATGACCTGACTGAAAAGGGGATTGGATATAAGATCCTCTTCCTTGATGCGGCAGACAATGTTTTAATAAAGAGGTATAAGGAACTAAGAAGACCCCACCCCTTAAACCCAGAGGGAAGTATTCTAGATGGAATCGACCAAGAGAGACAGATGTTGAAGGAGTTGAAGGACAGGGCCTTTTATATTATAGATACCTCAAAGTTAACTATAGGAATGTTAAAAGAAGAGATCTATAAGATCTTTTTAGAGGGTGGTGAAAGTAGAAAACTGACCATTTCTATAACCTCCTTTGGATTTAAAAACGGAATGTTAATGGATGGAGACTTGATCTTTGATGTCAGGTTTTTACCTAATCCATACTATATACCTGAACTAAGGGAGAAGTCAGGATTCAATGATGATGTTAAAGACTATGTATTTAAAAAGCCTCAAACTAATATCTTTATTTCAAAGGTAATAGATATGTTGGAGTTTTTAATACCATATTATATAGAAGAGGGTAAAACCCAACTAGTGGTAGGTATAGGTTGTACTGGTGGATATCATAGGTCTGTAGCTATTTCTAACAGGATTGGTGAAATCCTTACTGAAAATGGACATAGAACAACAATTCATCATAGGGATATTAATAGATAGGAGTAATCTTATGGATAGAAATATTAATTGTGTTCAAGTATATTCTAACGAGCCCAAGGTCGTGGTTATAGGTGGAGGAACAGGCTCATCTATTCTTCTCAGTGGGCTTAAGAAATATACACCCAATATAACAGCCATAATTACTGTGGCAGATGATGGAGGAAGTTCAGGAGTCCTTAGGGAGGATTTAGGCATGTTGGCCCCAGGAGATATTAGGGCCTGCCTACTAGCCCTTGCCAATACCGAGCCCACTATGGAAAAATTACTCCAATATAGGTTTGATAACGGAATCTTGAAGAACCAGAGCTTCGGGAACCTGTTTTTAGCAGCCATGGTGGGTATACATGGGAGTTTTGAAAAGGCTATTCAGGAAGCTAGCAACGTATTGGCGATTACCGGTAAGGTATATCCAATGACCTTGGATGATGTTCATCTTTACGCAAGATTGGATAATGGAATGATTGTCAAGGGCGAATCCCAAATACCCAAGGAAGTGCTGAAGTCAAAAAGTAAGATTGATAGAATCTACATCAATCCACAAAAATCCAACCCCTTAAAAGAGGCAGTATCGGCCATCAAGGATGCAGACTTAATAGTCCTAGGACCTGGTAGCCTCTATACCTCAGTTATCCCCAACCTCTTGGTAAACAACATAGTGGAGAAAATATTTGAAGCAACAGCTCCAAAGGTATATATATCAAATATCATGACCCAACCAGGAGAAACAGATGGTTTTAGTGTCTTTGACCATGTGGAAGCCATCTTAAAGCACAGCAGGGAGGATTTATTGGATTATGTTATAGCCAATATTGGTGAAATACCTCAGGATAGGCTATCTGATTATATAACTGATGGATCCAGACCTGTAAAATTTGATGATTATGATAGGGAAAAGTTAGCTGAATTGAATATTAAACTAATTGAAGATAATCTCATAGAAGTTAAGAATAACTACATTAGGCACGATAATGACTACTTAAGTCAATTGTTGATGAGAATAGCCAAGAATAATATTAACAATTCCCACAATTATATAGTATAATTGATATAACATCAGAAGATAGGAAATATTTATCAGGAGTTGGTAACATGATAACTGAAATAAGCTCCGGAGGTGTGGTGATATTTGGAAATGCCCTATTATTGCTTAGGAAATATAATGGGGACTGGGTACTACCAAAAGGTAGGGTAGAAGAAGGCGAAAAACTCCATACAGCTGCCCTGAGGGAGGTCTATGAGGAGTCAGGAGTCAAGGCAGAAATAACCCAATATATAGGTAGGATAAATTATCACTATAGGAATATAAAGGAAGATAAGATGGTATCCAAGACGGTTCATTGGTACCTGATGAAATCCCCCAATATGAATTGCAAGCCTGAAAGGAAAGAGGGATTTATAGATGCAAAATTTATCCATATCGATAGGGTTATGGATATAGTGAGATACGAAGATGAGAGACGGATTATAAAGAAAAGCTTAAAGATTATAGGCAATGACTTGGGGTGATGGTATGTCTTTTTCTTTAGCAACCAAGAATGAACTAGCTAGAATACCTGTTACTGATAACCTATACATGCTAGCAGAATTAGCTGCTTTAGTAAGAATGTGTGGAACCATACAGATTTCTGGCCTAAACAGTATCAATATTAGGTTCACTACAGAGAATGCAGCAATTGCCAGAAGGGTCTTCACCTTCTTAAAGGAATTGTATGAAGGTGAGATTGAAGTAGTAGTAAAGCGCACTAGGCAGTTGAAGAAGAACAATAATTACTTGATAACAATTAAGGATACTGATATTTCTAAGAAATTACTAATTGATGTTGGATTTATAAATGGTGGAGACAACTATGATATCTTCAATGTCCAATATAGAATAGGAGAGCAAATCCTAAATGATAGGATGGCCAAGAGGGCCTATTTACGTGGTGCATTTCTAGGCGGAGGCTCCATCAGTAATCCTGAAAAAGCCTATCATTTAGAATTCGTTACCAATAATCAAGAGCATAGTGATGACCTTTCCAGTATTATTAACTCTTTTGATCTCAATTCCAAGGTGGTCTTAAGGAAGAGTAACTATGTTGTTTATCTCAAGGAAGGTAGCCAAATAGTTGATCTGCTTAATATCATGGGAGCCCATCAAGCCCTATTAAAGTTTGAGGACATTAGAGTTTTAAAAGATGTTAGAAATAACATTAATAGGCTGGTAAACTGTGAGACAGCCAACCTTAATAAAACCATTGATGCTTCTATTAGGCAAGTAGCCCATATTGAAAGAATAAGAGACCACATGGGGTTAGACAAGCTTCCACCTAAGTTGAGGGAAGTAGCTGAGATTCGATTAAACTATCCAGAGGCTACCCTCAAGGAGATAGGTCAAATGCTAGACCCACCTGTTGGGAAATCAGGGGTTAATCACAGGTTTAGAAAGCTAGAGGAAATATCAAATGACTTGAAAGGAGTATGAGTATGGAGAGAATAACTTTAAAATTAAAAAACAAAGAGGGTTTACATGCTAGGCCAGCAGCAGTATTTGTACAGGAAGCCAATAAATTTGATAGTGAAATTGAAATTGAATTCCAAGGTATGAAGGTAAATGGAAAAAGCATCATAGGTATCATGTCACTAGGAGCTTTTTATGGTGAAGACATAACCATTACAGCCCGAGGCCGGGATGAAGAAGAGGCTATTAGGACCTTGGAAAAATTAATAACTAATGAGTTTCAAGAACTATAGGACAATTAAGTACTTATGAGGGCTATACTAATTACCAATAATGTAAAGGTATATGACAAATTCAAGGATAATATGGATATCGTTTATAGGGGAGAATGTTCTTATTTAGAAGTCTTGGAGCTAGCTAGGGACAAAATCTACCAGGGTCATGAATTGCTTACTCATCCTTTGTCTGGCAGCCTTAAACCCAATGAGACCCCTTTTAAGTCCATAATAATATCAAAAGAAAGATCCAGCTTAGACCATAATAGCTTAAATATTATAGAAGCTAGTATAGAGACTACTAAGAAATTTTTGAGACAAAAAACTACTCCCATGTGGACGGAAAGGGTATTGGAGGACTTTAGGATAATTGACTTGTCCTTAATAGAAAATATTTTAGACTCTCCATAGAGTCTATATTTTTGTATAATATGACAACTACAATCATACTTACTAGAGAGGATAGTATAAATGATGAAGAAAGAATTTGTCCATCTACATGTCCATACTGGCTTTAGCTTATTAGATGGCTCAATTAAAATAAAGGACTTAATTTCTAGGACCAAGGAGTTGGGGATGGATACCATTGCTATTACCGACCACGGTTCCATGTTTGGAGTTATTGAGTTTTATAAGGAAGCCATGAGGCAGAATATCAAGCCCATACTTGGCTCTGAAATATATACTGCCATCAATAAGTATACCGAAAAAGAACCCAAGGATAAGAACCAATACCATCTAGTACTTTTAGCAGAGGATAATCAAGGATACCAAAACCTTATGAAGATTGTATCTGAAGCCTATGTTAATGGATTTTACTATAAGCCAAGGGTGGACAAGGATATATTGAGAAAATATAATAAGGGTATAATAGCCTTATCTGCTTGTCTAGGCGGAGAAATTCAACAGTTCCTCCTAGACAATAACTATGAAAGGGCCAAACAATCTGCCCTGGAGCATAGGGATATTTTTGGTGAAGGCAACTTCTTCCTTGAGCTTCAGGACCATGGAATGAATGAGCAAGTTCAAGTCAATAATCAATTGATAAGGTTAAGCAAGGAAACTGGTATACCCTTAGTAGCTACTAATGATGTACATTATCTAAGGAAGGAAGATGCAGGAGTCCATGATGTCCTCCTCTGCATCCAGACAGGTAAAACCATAAATGATGATGATAGGATGAAGTTTCCCACAAACCAATTCTACCTAAAGTCACCAGAGGAGATGATTGAGCTTTTCGCAAATCAAAGGCAGGCTATCGATAATACAGTCCTCATAGGTAAACGCTGTAATGTGGAATTGGACTTTTCAACCCTCCATCTCCCAGAATATAAGGTCCCTGCTGGTTATACCAATGAATCCTACTTAAAAGAAATTACCCTAGAGGGTCTAAAGTATAGATTTGGAGAAATAACCCCTGAAATCAGGGAAAGATTTGATTATGAATTCCAAACCATTGTAGATATGGGGTACGTGGATTATTTCCTCATAGTATGGGATTTTATAAAGTATGCCAAGGATAATGAGATTATGGTAGGACCTGGTAGGGGCTCAGCTGCAGGAAGTCTAGTTTCCTATGGCTTAGGTATAACAGATGTGGACCCACTGGAATACGGTTTACTCTTTGAGAGATTTCTAAATCCGGAAAGGGTAACCATGCCAGATATAGATATAGATTTTTGTTATGAAAGACGAGAAGAGGTAATAGACTATGTTATAAACAAATACGGCCATGATAGGGTAGCCCAAATAGTTACCTTTGGGACCATGGCTGCCAGGGCATCCATTAGGGATGTGGGCAGGGCTATAGATATGCCCTATAGGGATGTGGACTATGTAGCAAAAAACATTCCTACGGATATAGGTATGACCATAGATAAGGCCCTCAATGAGAATAGGGAACTTAGGGAACAATATGAAAACAACGAGCAAATCCGTACCTTAATAGACTATGCTAGGCAGGTGGAAGGTCTTCCTAGACACACCTCCACCCATGCAGCAGGTGTAGTTATTTCTAGGGAGCCCATAACAAATTATGTCCCCCTCTTGAGGAATGGTGATATCCTATCTACACAATTTAATATGCTGGAATTGGAAGAGTTGGGCCTACTTAAGATGGACTTCCTGGGATTAAGGACCTTAACCGTCATAAGGGATGCAATCAAGCTAATAGAAGAAAACCACGGAGTAAAGGTGGACTTTAATCAGATAGATTTTAAGGACCCTGCAATATTTGAAATGTTTGCTAGGGGTGAAACCTTAGGAATCTTCCAATTTGAAAGTACAGGCATGAGGAGCTTCCTTAAGGAATTAAAACCTAATGTATTTGAAGACCTTATAGCTGCCAATTCCTTGTATAGGCCGGGACCCATGAACCAAATTCCTACATTTGTGGAACGTAAGCATGACCCAAGTAAGATAAGCTATATACACCCTAAGCTGGAAGACATTCTTGATGTAACCTATGGTTGTATTGTCTATCAAGAACAGGTAATGCAGATTGTTCAGGAAATTGGAGGATACTCAATGGGTCGTGCAGACCTGGTCCGTCGGGCTATGGGCAAGAAGAAGATGGAGATTATGGAAGAGGAAAGAAAGAACTTCATCTTTGGGCAAGTAGATGAGGACGGAGAGGTCATAATAAGTGGGGCTATAAGAAATGGAGTGGATGAAAAATCAGCCAACCAAATCTATGATTTGATGATTGATTTTGCCAACTATGCCTTTAATAAATCCCACTCAGTTGCCTATGCGGTAATAGCCTATAGAACAGCATATTTAAAGCATTATTATCCAGTAGAATTTATGGCAGCCCAGATATCTTCCGTGATGACTGTAACCAGTACCGTATCACTCTATATTCAAGAATGTAAGAGGTTAGGAATAGAGGTATTACCTCCAGATGTTAACGAGTCATCCCATAAGTTTACTGTTGCCAATGGGAAGATACGATTTGGATTAACTGCAGTTAAAAATGTAGGCGAAAACCTAATATCAGCTATAGTTAAGGCAAGGCAGGCTGGTCCCTTTGTGAGCTTTACAGATTTAATTGAAAGAGTTGAAAAGATTGACTCCACAGCTATGAACAAAAGGGGAATAGAAAGTCTAATAAGATGTGGGGCTATGGACAGTTTGGGAGCAAATAGGGCCCAGTTACTAGCTATATTTGAAAAGACCATAGATGCCATCCATGCAGATAGAAAGAGAAATCTCCAAGGTCAGTTTTCCTTGTTTGACACACTAGATGATAAAGTAAGCCAGGATGAACTACCTGACTTAAAAGAATTTCCACAAAAAATCTTATTGAACATGGAAAAGGAAGTTTTGGGTATATATATATCTGGCCATCCCCTTGCTCCTTATGAAAAAGAGTTAAAGAGGATTTCCAATATAACAACATCGGAGATTCATTCAGAAGTAGAAAAGGACTCCAATGAGATCCAAAACATAAGGGATGGGCAAAGGGTTAAAATTGGCGGTATAGTAGTTAATAGAAAGAATCAGATAACTAAGAACAACAACATGATGGCCTTTATTACCATTGAGGATTTTGTAGGTTCCATTGAATGTATTGTATTTCCCAAGATTTATGAAAACCACAAGGACTTAATCGATGAAGATTCATTAATCATAATCGAGGGTAGACTTAGCATTTCAGAGGTAGATGAGCCTAAAATAATCTGTGAGAAAATTGCTCCTTTAAATAATTACAAACTGGATAAATTATATATAAAGATAGCTCAGGATAAAAGCAAGGATGTGATTAATAAAATTAATACTATCTTAAAGAAGAGCCCTGGTGACACACCAATCTATATATACTTTGAGAAGAATAAAAAAACCTTTATAGCAGACCATTCACTATGGATAGATATAAATAAAGAAGAAACTATTAGGGACTTAGAGGACTTATTAGGCAAGGACAATGTTGTTCTTACCAAAGTATAAAGGTAATAAGGGGGATATCATATGTGGACTACAGTATATATTGCTTCAGGTAAGGATTGGGCTGAGGAAGTAGAAAATAGACTATCCTATGAGGGATTTATTGTGAAGACTAGGTTCTTTGCCATGGAAGGTAATAAGGAGTTATATGAGATATTGGCTCCATCCTTCGAAGCAGAAGATATACAGAGTATGTTGACAGAGCTAGGTATAATGTAACCAGCAATCTTAATTGGGGGGATAGAATGAAAACCATTGGAATTCTAACGAGTGGAGGAGACGCACCAGGGATGAATGCTGCCATCAGGGCAGTTGTTAGGACCAGTATTTACCATGGAGCCAGAGTTATGGGTATTAAACAGGGTTTTGCTGGCCTGCTTGAAGGTGATATATATGAAATGAACCTTTCTTCTGTAGCAGATATCATCCACAGGGGTGGAACCATGTTAAGAAGTAGTAGGTCTGATGAATTTAAAACAGAAGAAGGGTTAAAAAAGGCTATAAAGGTACTAAAGATTTTCGGTATAGATGGATTAGTTGTTTTGGGGGGAGATGGTAGCTTTAAGGGGGCAAACTCCCTATATGATGCAGGAATACCCACTATTGGGATTCCATGTACCATCGACAATGATTTGGGTTATACGGACTTTACTGTTGGCTTTTTAACTGCAGTTGAAACGGTAGTTGAAGCGATAAGCAAAATAAGGGATACTTCCAGTTCCCATGGTAGGGCAAATATAATAGAAGTTATGGGAAGACATTGTGGTGATATAGCCCTATATTCAGGATTAGCCGGTGGTGGAGAGAGTATTATAGTACCAGAAGTAGACTTAGATATGGATGGTATCTTTAAGAAGATAATAAATGGTAGAAACAGGGGTAAACTACACCATATAATTGTACTTGCAGAAGGAGTAGGTAATCCTTATGAAGTGGGTAAGCAAATCGAAGAAAACACAGGTCTAGATACTAGAGTAACCATACTGGGACATTTACAGAGGGGTGGGACACCTACCACCTTCGATAGAATAATAGCCAGCGAAATGGGAAGAAAGGCTGTAGAATTATTGTTAGATGGTAAGTCAGGCAAGGCTTTGGGTATCAAATGTAATGAAATTATAAATCCAGATTTTAAAGAAGCATTATTAATTAAAAAAGAATTTAACACCAATATGTATGAAACAGCACAAATATTGTCAATTTAGGAGGAAAACATATGAAGAAGACAAAAATAGTCGCAACCATTGGACCTGCATCAGAATCAGAAGAGGTATTAAAACAATTATTTGAAAATGGGTTGAACGTATGTAGGTTGAACTTTTCCCATGGTAGCCATGAGGAACATAAGAAACGTATAGACACTATAAAAAAAGTAAGGGAAGAACTAGGCCTTCCTATTGCTATTATGCTAGACACAAAGGGACCAGAAATCAGGTTGGGTAATTTTAAAGATGGGGTTATAGAGTTAAAGAAAGGTGATATATTTACCTTAACAAGTAGGGATATCCTAGGTGATAATACCATAGTCAGTATATCCTACAAAGGATTAGCACAAGATGTTTCTGAGGGTTCCATTATCCTTATAGATGATGGCTTGGTAGAGTTAGAAGTGCTTGAAATCATCGACAATACCGATATCAAATGTAGGGCTTTAAATGGCGGAGAGCTTAAGAACCACAAGGGAGTAAATGTACCTAATGTAGAAATCAACCTACCAGCAATTGTAGAAAAAGATGTTCAAGATATTTTGTTTGGGATAGAAAACGGAGTAGACTTTATAGCAGCCTCCTTTATTAGGAAAAAAGAAGACCTAATAGAGATAAGAAAGATACTTGAGGAGAACAATGGTAACCATATAAGCATAATATCCAAGATAGAAAACCAGCAAGGAGTAGACAATTTAGATGAAATCATAGCTTTTTCAGATGGCATCATGGTAGCAAGAGGAGACCTAGGAGTCGAAATTGAAGCTGAAACTATGCCTTTAGTTCAAAAGGAAATGATTAGGAAATGTAACGAAGCAGGTAAGGCTGTAATAACTGCAACACAAATGTTAGACTCAATGATCAGGAATCCTCGTCCAACCAGGGCAGAGGTAACAGACGTAGCCAATGCCATCCTAGATGGTACAAGTGCAATCATGTTGTCAGGCGAAACTGCTGCAGGTAAATATCCAGTAGAATCAGTAAAGACCATGTATAAGATAGCAGTAACAACAGAAAGCTCTTTGGACTATCCAGGTATATTAAAGTCCAAATCCATTAAATCCGGTATTACAACCACAAACGCCATCGGAAGGTCCACATGCTACACAGCCCAAGACTTAGATGCAGCAGCTATAATAACAGCAACATCCTCAGGTCATACATCAAGGGCTATATCAAAATTCAGACCTAAGGCTCCGATAATAGCTGTTACAACAAGTGAAGAAGTCATGAGAAAGCTAGTTTTAGAGTGGGGAGTATACCCTGTATTGGCACCTGAAAGCAAGACCACAGATGAAGTAATTTCCAATTCCGTCAAGGCAGCTATAGAAAGTGGTTATGTAGAAGAGGGAGATCTAGTAGTAATAACTGCAGGAGTGCCAGTAGGCCTATCAGGTACAACCAACCTAATTAAGGTACACACAATAGGCAAGGTATTATTAACTGGAACCGGTATAGGAAATAAATCCATATCAGGAAAGGTATGTGTAGCAAGCAATCAAGCTGAACTCCTAGCAAAGTTTAATGATGGCGATATCCTGGTCTGTGTAAACACCGATAAGGATATGATTAACTTTATGAAGAGGGCAAGTGCAATTGTAACTGAACATGGTGGCTTAACCTCCCACGGAGCAATTGTTGGACTTAACCTTGGTAAACCAACCATAGTTGGAGTCAAGGATGCGACCAAACTCTTGAAAGATGGAGACATAGTAACTGTAGATAGTGAAACAGGACAAATTTATAAGGGTGAGGCAAGAGTATTGTAATAAAGCTAGTAAGGACAGAGGGGTTGAGACTCCTCTGTCTTACTTATTTGTTATAAAATTCAGGGTCATTTATAGATCCTAAGTTGACCAAATAATAATTGTATAATTAAATTCAACCTGTTATACTTATTAAGCGGCTCGAAATAAATTAGCAGGTGATATTATGGAAAAGAATGATAAAACACAGTTAATTCTAAATGGTGACATACTTAAGGCATTACTTACCCTATCAATACCAATAATAATTAACAACCTTATCCAGACCCTCTTTAATCTAGTAGACGCCTTCTGGGTTGGCAAGATATCCTCGGTACATTTCGCAGCAACATCTTTTGTTTGGCCAGTTAACTTCCTATTTATATCCCTAGGGATAGGCATATCTATAGCAGGAACATCCCTCTTGTCACAGCTTGTGGGAGCCAATAAGATAAAAGAAGCCCAAGAGTACGCCAGTCAAATTATAGCAGTATCTGTAATAGCTGCCCTTGGATTTACAATGGTCGGTTTTATAATGAGTCCACACATAATTAAGGCAATGGGTGCAGATCTTGAATTAGCTAAGTTAAGTAATCTTTACCTAAGGATAACCTTATTAGACCTGGTATTTATGTTTTTATACTTTAATATCAATTCAATTATGAGCGCCCAAGGAAATACGGTTACCCCTACAATCCTAAGTGGTATCTCGGCAGTCCTTAATATGGTTTTAGACCCCATATTCATATTTACCTTTAATTGGGGCATAGCAGGAGCAGCACTAGCAACTTTACTTTCTAGAGCCCTCTTGGCCATAGTAGGCCTATTCTTCATATTTGGAGAAAACAATAGGATTAAACCCAACTTCAAGAATTTTAGATTCAATAAGGATATACTCGGTGACCTTATACGTGTAGGCTTTCCTTCCACAGTTGGACAGTCTGGTTCAGCTATAGGCTTTATGGTTCTTAATGGCTTTGTAGTATCCTATGGGACAGCTACACTGGCAGCCTTTGGAATGGTAAACAGGATAACATCCATGGTCATGCAATTTACCCAGGCCATAGGAGCAGCATTAACCTCTGTAGTAGGTCAGAATATTGGTGCAAACCAATATGATAGGGTGACTACAGCCTTCCATAAGGCAATTAAAATAGCTATAGGTATAGGTGTCATAGGATGCATAATCCTAGTTTCCCTTGATAAGGAATTAATTGACTTCTTCATCCAATCCAAGGATGACCCTCTAGTTATTAGCCAGGGCATAAGTTTCCTTAGATATATTTCATTATCCATGCCCTTCCTAGGAATATTTAGTGTCTTTCAAGGGCTCTTCCAAGGTTCAGGTAACACTAAGTTCTCCATGGGGATGGAAATAGGTAGGTTATGGGGTGTAAGGATACCCATGATTCTCTTCTTTAAATACTTGACTACAATAGGAGCAGAAGGGATTTGGTTCTCCATGAGCCTTAGCAATCTTCTAGTGTGTGTATACGGATATTTCATATATAGGAAGAAGAAATGGAAGAGGTCTGTTATAAATACCATATAATTACATAAATAATTGTTAATAAGACATTGATTCTTTCTAATACAGAGAAGAATGTTTAATGATATGATACCTCCAAGTAGACAGTCTAGTTAAATAGAACTAAGGCATCTACCAGGAGGTTTTTCATTTACTTAGAAAAGGCTACTTTACTATGTTCTAAATATTCAAACAATAAATTGACAATAATATCAAGCTGTGATAAAATTATCTTACTTAATAGAGGACGGATTAAAAACTTACATTAAATGTTTTAGGAGGGTAGATAATTTAATAAGGGGGTATATATATCATGACAATGTGTGGTTATGATGGCTCACATAAGCCTGAAGAGTATTTTAAAGAAGTAAGTGATGCACTCTCGGAAACGGATTATGAGCTTTTAGATAAAATAATAGATGAAATTCTTTTGCGAAAAGATTTTTATTGTACAATCTTCACAGCTGGTAATGGTGGTAGTTCTGCTACTGCAAGTCATTTGATAAACGATCTCGTAAAAGGTTGTAGAATTTATGGAAGAGAAGGTTTTAGGGCATTTAGTCTTAGCGACCCCACAGCCCTTATCACATGTCTTGCCAATGATTTTAGCTATGAAGATATTTATAGTATCATGTTGAAAACGTTTGCCAGACCTGGAGACCTCCTCATTGTTTTTAGTGGGAGCGGTAATTCCCCCAACATCTTAAGGGCATGTGAGATGGCTAGGAATATAGGCATGACGGTTATAGCCTTTGGTGGGCGAGATGGAGGCAAGATGAAAGACTTAGCAGACTATACTCTTATAGCTCCTACAAACAGTATGGAACAGATAGAGGATATTCATATGGTTTATAATCATGCAATAATAAGTAGTTTGAGAAAGAAGTTGAAGCATATTTGGGACATGGAAATCATTAATTATCCAAAACCCAGTAGACCCAAGTATGCTATTTTTGATTTTGATGGAACAGTTAGCTTGATTAGGGAAGGGTGGCAGCCAATCATGTATGATTACTTCACAGAAGAGCTGCTAAAGTGCCCTGACTTACCTGAAAGGGAAGATGTAAGGAAGATAGTTGTTGATTTTGTAGACTACCTAACGGGTAAACAAACCATCTTTCAATGTATGCGACTTGCTGAAGAGATAAGAAAATATGGAGGAAGTCCCAATCCCCCATTAGATTACAAAGCAGAATATCTTAGAAGACTGGAAGCTCATACAAGGGATAGGATTAATAGCCTGAAAAATGGTGGGGATCCAACACCATTCATAGTTCCTGGTGCTAGGGATTTTCTCACTAAACTAAGGGACAATGGAGTAACTTGCTATCTGACCAGTGGGACAGATGAGGAGGATGTAATCGAGGAAGCTAAACTACTTGGGCTGGATGGTTTTTTTGAAGAAATCCATGGGGCAACAGACCTCAACAGTACCCTTTGCTCCAAAGAACAGGTCTTAGACGACCTGATTCAAAAGAAAAACCTTGCTGGTTCAGATTTAGTAGTATTTGGGGATGGCTATGTTGAGATAGAGCTCGGTCACAGGTTGAATAGTTACACAGTAGCTGTGGCTACAGATGAGGAAAACAAGGATACTTCTATTAATGAGTGGAAGCGAGATAGGTTAATTAAGGCAGGAGCGGATTGTGTAATTCCTGACTTTAAGAATAGTACCCGTATATATGACTTTATTTGGAGGTAGAAAGATGTCATATAAAATGTTTGATACCAGTAAGTTAGTATTAAAACCACTCCATGAGCGTATCCATGATGTGGACTTATTGAAGGTAATAATACCTGTAGATGATTCACCGCCAGCTCTAAAAAATAAAAACATAGATGCTATAGCATCATCTATGGTCAAAGCCAAGGATATAGGTTCAGCAGCACTCCTTATGTATGGTGGGCATGTTATCAGACAGGGATGTTCACTATATATGATAGAACTCATGAAAAGGGGACTAATCACCCATCTAGCCACCAATGGTTCTGGAGGAATTCATGACTTTGAGTTCTCCCTAATAGGTGAGACCTGCGAATCCGTCGCAAGATATGTCAGTGAGGGGCAGTTTGGATTATGGAGGGAAACAGGACTAATCAATGGTATCCTTAAAGAAGGCGTTAAAGATGGGCTTGGTGCAGGAGAAGCAATTGGAAGGTATATTTGGGACAAGAAGCTACCATACAGGGAATATAGCGTCCTAGCAAACGCTTATCATCTTGGAATACCTTGTACAATCCATATTAGTATAGGTAGCGATATAATCCATGAGCATGACAATGCAGATGGTGCTGTATTAGGAGAGGCTTCCTATAGGGATTTTCTCATATATGCTGAAACTATAACCAATCTTGAAGGTGGTGTATTTCTCAATTTTGGATCTGCAGTAACTGGCCCAGAAATCTATTTAAAGGCCCTTGCCATGGCAAGGAATGTCGCTCATCAAAAGGGAGAGCGGATAGTAGATTTTACAACGGCAGTATTTGATATCCAACCTATTCCAGATGAAGGATATAATATAACGCCTCCTAAAACAGATCCCAGATATTATTTTCGTCCATGGAAGACAATACTGGCTAGGACAGTAGCAGATGGTGGGAAGAGCTACTATATTCAAGGAGATCATAAACATACCCTTCCAAGTCTTGCTAAATCTGCCATAAAGCTAGATTTAACCTAAGTTGAGGATGTGAAAGTCTATGAATTATAAGGAGATAGTGGATATTTTAACTAACGATATTCAGCCTACTATAACAGTGTTTGGTGACTTTAGCCTAGATAAATATCTCTACGTTGATGCTAGTAAAGATGAACTGTCCTTAGAGACCAATCTAACAGCCTATCAGGTCTCTCATAAAAAGGTGTTTGCAGGAGCAGGGGGCACCATCGCTAACAATCTTCGTGCCATGGGAGCCAAGGTTTACACCATAGGGATAGTTGGAGATGATGGAGAAGGATTTGATCTTATCAACTGTCTTAAGGATATAGGCGCCGATGTATCCTACATGGTATATTCCCATGATAGAAATACTGGGACCTATATGAAACCTATGCGTTCAGAAAATGATAAACTGAAGGAAATGAATCGTTTTGATATCAAGAATTTTACTTATACACCAATTGAAATTCAAGAAGAACTAATAGATAACCTAAAGAAGGTATTAGCTATAAGTGATGCAATTATTATATGTGATCAATACAATGAAATGAATTGTGCTGCAATAACAGACTACATGCAGGCTAGTCTTTCAAAACTCGCGTCAGAATTCAGTGAAACTATTTGGTATGTAGATTCTCGTAAAAATATAAATAAATTTAAAAATATAATATTGAAGTGCAATCATATAGAGTTGGCTCAAGTATTTAATATAGATGACAGTCTTATGGATTCAGATAAGGCCTTATATTTTTCCAAACTACTCTTTGAAGAAAACGGTAAACCCGTCTACGTGACCCTTGGAGCAGATGGTTCAGTTGTCTATGATGGAGAGGGCTATAAAATACCAGCATTTCCGGTTACCGGTGAGATTGACATAGTAGGGGCAGGAGATGCCAACAATGCAGGTATAGTCTTTGCCTTAACAAAAGGTGCAGATTATAAGCAGGCAGGACTAGTGGGTAATGCAGCTTCTTCAATAGTAATAAGAAAAATTGGAAGGACTGGTTCCGCAACACTAGAGGAAGTTATTGCTTTACTCAATAATAATGGATAAACGGGCTAAGCCGTTTATTATAAGATTATATTTAAAGGAGGGTCAATTGTGAAAAAAATATTAGCATTGGTTTTGGTACTGGCGATGGTATTATCTCTAGCTGCCTGTGGAAAAACAGAAGAACCTGCTGGACCAGGTGGAAATGGTGGTAATGATGATGGAAATGGTGAGCCAAAGAAAGAGTTCAAGATAGGAGTTGTCATACCTTCTGGAGACCATGGTTTTACAGGAGAGAGTGTTGCCCATGCTAAGATGGAAGCTGAAGCTCTTATGGAAAAATATGATGGTCTTGAAATATCAGTAAGAGATGGCCTTGAGGCTTCAGACCAAATAACATCAATTGAGAACCTTATATCTGGTGGAGATGTAGACCTTATCATGTTATGGCCAATGGAGGGGGAAGCTCTTCGTAGTGCTGCACAAAGTATATTAGATGCTGGTATAGAGCTGGTAATATACGATAGACTAATTGAGAACTTTGACGGGATAGTAGGAGAGATCATGGGTGACAATTATGGTATTGCCACCTTAATGGGTGAGTATATTAACGATTACTTTAAGGATGAAACAGAAGTTCAATATTTACGTTTCGTAGGTGATAGCTCAACTGTTACTTCACAACGTAGTGAAGGTATGGACGCAGTTATAGATGACAAATTTGAGCAGGTAGCAAATACCTTTGTAACAAATTGGTCAACAGAAACTGCCCAGGAGCAAATGGAAAACTGGTTAAATGCAAGATCTGTTGCTGAGATTGAAGACCTTGATTTAATCGTAACCCATGATGATGAGGTAGTTGATGGTGTTATGAATGCACTGGAAGCATATACAGGTGAAGCAGACCTTAACGTCAAATTAATCACATCCGTTGGAGGACGTGAAGATACACTAGTTAAATTTGAAACTACAAAAACAGACATTAAATTTACCACCTTCTATTTTGCACCTGCCTTTATTAGGGAAGCATTAAGGCTTTCAGTTGCTCATCTATATGATGAACCATATGATGGCGCTGTATTAAAAGATGGTCAATACTTGATTCCATCCTTCTCAATAAGTAATGCTGGAAATGCTGACCATGACTTTGACTCCTATAGGAATAGTGATATTTACGAAGAAAGATATTCTATAGGTAACTTCTAAATTAAGAACAGAAAAAACTAAATGAACCGATCGCTGGTCGGTCGGTTCATTTAGTATCAGAAAGGGGAGTTGCATATGCTCGTAGAGATGAAAGGAATCGTAAAAGAATTTGGGCCTATGCGTGCTTTAGACGACGTAGATTTCAGTATAGATACAGGAGAAATAATTGGATTAGTAGGTGAAAATGGAGCTGGAAAATCAACACTTATGAATATATTAGCAGGTACCTTTCCTCCTACAAAAGGGGAAATCTATATTAATGGCGAAAAAGTAAATATTAGCAATATTAAGATAGCAAACCAATATGGCATACGTTTTATACATCAAGAGCTTAACCTCTGTAATGACCTAAGGGTCTATGAAAATATGTTTTTATCTGAAGAGATTAGCACTAGATTTGGTTTCTTGGATAAAAAAGCCATGATAAAGAGATGTAGGGAAGTATTCAAACGTATGAATGTGGATATTGATCCAAATGCCATAGTTATGGATTTACAGGCAGCAGATAAGCAATTGGTTGAGATTGCAAAAGCCCTTCTCTTTGAATCTGAACTAATAATAATGGATGAACCAACAACGGCCTTATCAACAAATGAAGTAGAGAACTTATTTAATATAATTAGGCAGCTGGAAAAGGAAGATGTAAGTTTTATTTATATCTCACATAAGATGCCTGAGCTTTTTGAAATCTGTGAGAAGTATTTTGTTCTTCGAGATGGTAAGTTTGTTGCTAAGGGTTATTTCAAGGATATTAATGAAGACAAGCTAACGGAGATGATGATTGGAAGGTATCTTCTTGAGGATAGCTTTTCTGAATATGGTTGCCAGACCAAGGAACAAGTAATACTATCTTTGAAGAACCTAAGTGGGAGGGGTTTCAACAATATAAACTTTGACCTCCATAGGGGAGAAGTATTGGCAATAACAGGGCTCCAGGGAAGTGGTAAAGAACAACTTGCAGACGCCTTGTTTGGGATAGAGCAATTTAGCGGAAGCATAGAAGTTAATGGAAAGGAAATAAAATCTGGCGCCTCTGTACGAAATTTTATGAAAAGAGGAATAGGCCTGGTACCCCGGATGAGGAAGGAAAGAGGAATCCACAACGACCTTTCTATTTATGATAATCTTAATATGGGATATCTTAACACCAAATTTAAGAAGAAATTAATATCAAGTAAGGATATAGAAGAAAGGTATAATCGACAGAAAAAAGCTTTGGATATTAGGGCTGCTAATCCAAAGGGTGTTATCACCTCCATGTCAGGTGGTAATCAACAAAAAGTTATATTAGGCAGATGGTTGGAGACCGACTCAGACATTTTGATATTTGATAATCCCACCCAGGGAATAGATGTGGGGACTAAATTCGAAATATATCATCTTATACTAAGACTAGCCCAAGAAGGAAAGGGCATTATTGTCTTTAGTGCTGAATTCCCTGAAATATATAAGGTAGCGGATTCCTGTATGGTTTTATATAAGGGCGAAATAAATGCAATCCTAGATAGAGACAACCTTACAGAAAAAAATATCATGTATTATTCTACAGGTGCAAATACGGAGGGTGCGATCAATGATTAAGAACATAAAAAAGGAAAATATAACTATAAAAGGATTATTCAAAAAACTAGTATCGGAATATAGCTTTATCTTGTCGTTTTTTATATTACTTATAATTGCCGCTACTGTAAACAAGAACTTCTTCTCATGGACTAACATTTCCAATATTTTCGTTCAGAGCTCCATGATAGGATTACTTGCCATGGGTATGAGTATGGTCATTTCAGCTGGACAGATAGATATTTCCGTAGGTTCACAAGTAGCTATAATTGGAGGATTTGGAATACTAATTCTCAACATGACACAAAGTCCAATAGTAATGCTACTTTTTTGTTGTGCCTTTGGATTCTTAATTGGCACAGTCAATGGCCTATTAGTAACCAAGGGTGGTATGCCAGCTATGGTTGCAACCATGGCTATGAGTGGGGCCTGTCGCTCCATAATAAACCACTTCGGTTCAGGAGGACCATTTACAGTTGACACCGAACTATTCAATACCTTTAGGATGCTGGCAGTTGGTGGTATCAGGATAAGCGAGGGGATCTTGATCCCTTATCCTATGATTATATTCATAATAATAACAATTATATTTGATGTAGTAATGAAGAAAACCAAGCTTGGCAAGCATATTTATGCCGTGGGTAGTAATGAGACCTCAGCAAGATTGTCAGGGGTTAATATAGATTTAATTAAAATAGCAACCTTTTCAATTACAGGGGTAATGTGTGGTATTGCAGCAGTAATCTATGCATCCCGAATGACTGCTGTAGCAGCTGCAAGTGCAGCAGTAGGTTATGAAATGGAGACCATAGCCGCTGTTGCCATTGGGGGAACAGCTATGAGTGGAGGCCGTGGAAAGATAATTGGTACCTTTATGGGTGTCTTGATGTTTAAAATGATAAGCAATATACTTACAGCAGCAGACGTATCTACCTTCCTAAATGGAGCCATAAGTGGTGGAATCATAGTTGTTGCTGTATTAATGCAAAACTTCCAAAACAGGAAAAAGTATAGTTAAAGAAAGAATTATAAAGGATGTGATGGTATGATTAAAATAGGTATCATTGGTTGTGGAAAAATAGCAATGGTAAGACATATTCCTGAATATGCAGAAAATCCAAATTGTGAATTAGTAGCCTTCTATAATAGGACCCATAGCAAGGCAGTAAAATGCGCTGAAGAGTATGGTGGAAAGGCATATGAAACCATAGAAGACTTATTGAATTCTGATGTGGACGCAGTTAGTGTATGTGTTGCCAATGCTGATCATGCATCAGTCACCATCCAGGCTCTAAAAGCAGGAAAGCATGTACTCTGTGAGAAACCCATGGCAACTAATCTTGAAGACTCTATAGAGATGGTAAAGACTGCTAAGGAGATGGGTAAATTCTTAATGATCGGTCAAAACCAAAGACTTGCCAAGGCCCATGTAAAGGCTAGGGAGATAATAGCACGTGGCGAGATGGGCAGGGTAATATCCTTCCAAACCAACTTCTGCCATCCTGGACCAGAAGGGTGGACTGGAAAGAAGGATTCATGGTTTTATGATAGAAAGGTAGCAGCCTTTGGGGTAATGGCAGATTTGGGAGTTCATAAGACAGACCTTATCCACTACCTAACAGGAGAGAAGATTGTCAATACCATAGCACAACTAGAAACTATAGATAAAAAACTCCCAGATGGAAGGCCTATTGAAGTAGATGACAATGCCTTTGCCATCTACACCTTAGAAAGTGGGGCAGTAGGCACTCTGCATGTAAGCTGGACCAATTATGGAGAAGAGAACAACTCAACTATAATCTATATGGAAGGTGGCACCATTCGTTGTTATGATGATGAAGAATATTCACTTATAGTGGAGAAGAAGGATGGAAGTGTTGAAAAGTTTGCCTTGGACTTACTAACTTCCAACAAGGAACAGACAAGTGGAGGACGTACATCTACAGGTGTTATAGATGCATTTGTAGACAGCATCCTTACAAATACACCTCCTAGTATAAGTGGAGAAAGCGTGCTAGATACCATGAAGGTTATCTTTGCAAATGAAGAATCAGCTAAAAAATTGTCAAATGTAAAAATCATTTAAAAGGAGGACTACTATGAAACGACCTATAACAATTATAACAGGACAGTTTGGAGATCTTCCCTTTGAAGAAGTATGCCAACTTATGAGTAGTGTGGGATATGAAGGATTAGAAGTTGCCTGCCATGCTCATGTAGATGTTCATAAAATATTAGAAGACGACGAATACTTTAACTGGTTCAATTCAATATTAGATAAGTACGGACTCAAGGTCTGGGCCTTGAGTGCCCACTTAATAGGACAGTGCGTTGGAGATAGATGGGATAAGAGATTAGACAATTTTGCACCTTCCGAGCTTGCGGGTAAACCTGAAGAAATTCGTGCCTGGGCAATTGAAGAGATGAAAGTAATTGCAAGGGCTGCACAAAAGCTAGGAGTAAAAATTGTGACAGGCTTTACTGGTTCTCCCATTTGGTACTACTGGTATTCATTTCCTCAGACAACACAAGAAATGGTGGAGGAGGGTTTTCAAAAAATCAAAGAGCTATGGACACCAATTTTTGATGTATTTGATGAGTGTGGAGTAAGATTTGCATTAGAAGTGCATCCTAGTGAAATTGCCTTTGATTACTATACTACGCAAAAACTCTTCCAGGTGTTTGAGCATAGGCCTACTCTAGGACTAAACTTTGATCCATCCCATTTATTGTGGCAGGGGGTAAACCCTAATATATTTTTAAGGGATTTCTCAGATAGAATCTACCATGTCCATCTTAAGGATATCAAGATGAGTCTAGATGGTCGTGGAGGGATATTAGGTAGCCATATAGAATTTGGAGATACTCGTCGCGGGTGGAATTTTGTATCCTTAGGTCATGGTGACGTGGATTTTGATGGGATAATCAGAGAACTAAATCAAATGGGTTACAAGGGACCCCTCTCTGTGGAATGGGAGGATAGTGGTATGGATAGATTAACAGGGATAAAAGAGTCCTATGAGCTGGCAAGCAGAATAAATTTTGAACCCTCAGATATAAGTTTTGATTCAGCACTTAAAGTAGAGTAGGGTGAATATGATGTTTAGATTTGAAGACTATTCTATCACTGATGTAAACACTAGGAAAGTTCTTCAATGTATTTTAGAAAAAGGTCCAATAACCAAGAGAAGAATACAAAAGAACACAGGCTTAAGTTGGGGAGGAGTCTATAATAGTATTTCAAAGCTCCTAGATAAGAATGTAATACTGGAAACTGGACAAATAAGGAAGGACACTCCTGGTAGAAGTCCCAACCTATTTGATATCAACTATAAAGAGAATCTATCCGTAGGGCTAGATGTAACTTTGGGTAAGATCATTGGAGTAGTTTCACATTTAGATGGTAAGTGTATATATTCTAAAACCTTGTCAATGAAGTCTAACTTAAGCCAGGATGTTATAGAAGGCTTGTTAAATGTCTTGTATGAAATATATGACTTTGTAAAAGAAGCGGATTATATTAAAACCATAGGGTTGGCTCTTCCTGGGAGCACAATAAAGGGATGGGATAAAGAAGGTTTGGAACATCCTTTTCATGGCATCTTCCCCAAAAATCTAAAAGACTTAGTTGAAGAGAAGTTTGGAGCCATCACTGGTATCTTTACTGACCCAGATTGTCTCCTTGCATCAGAAATAAATAATCTAGCAGACAAGAGTAATAAAGATATTATTGTTGTTCTACGCTGGTCATATGGTATTGGTTTATCAATGCTAATGGATGGAAAGATTTATCAAGGTTCAAATAGGATGTCTGGTGAGATAGGGCATACAGTTATAGATCCAAATGGAGAGCTGTGTAGCTGTGGGAAAAGGGGTTGCTTAGAGACCTATGCCTCCCTTCAGTCACTCATTCGAAAAATAGGACCTGTAAGTAATTTTAAGGAGATTCTGAACCTTTACAATAATCATGATCCATATGCAAGGAAGATAGTAGATGATGCAATGGATAAGATGAGCATAATTCTTGCAAATACAATCAATATTATTGACCCAACCATCCTAATTATTGGAGGAGAATTTGCAAGCTTACCCAAAGAGGTTTTTGAGAGCTTTAAAGCCAAAATCTATCAACATATTATGATAGGATCTGAAACCCAGATACTCCAATCAAACCTTGATGACAAGGCAACAGCTCTAGGTGCAGCCTTATTGATGAGGGATAAGATTTACTATGAAGTATTCGAGTTAAAATAGAGTTCGAGGTGGATTATGACTGAGTATATATTGGCAGTAGATATAGGTGGCTCAAAATATATGATTGCCCTTCTAGATAGTCATGGCAGTTTGGTTGAGGTTTCCTACCATAAGTGGAGGACTTTAAGCAAAGCTAATGTCATAGATGAAACTATCACTTCTACCAGGGAACTATTAGGAAAACACCTAGATAAAAGTCCCAGTATGATTGGTATAACGATACCGGGATTGGCAGACCCCAGGAGGGGCATCTGGCTGAAGTCCAGTTTTTCAGGTATAGGAAATCTAAGTATTGGCTCTATTTTTCAAGAGGAGTTTGGTATCCCCGTCTACATAGATAATGATGCCCAGGCCTGTGCCCTAGCAGAAAAAATATTCGGTGCATGTAAGGACAAGGAAAACTTCCTATATATGACCATATCAAATGGAATTGGCGGTGCAGTCTTTACAAATAATATGCTCTATTATGGCGGCTATGGTCATGCAGGAGAAATAGGCCACTGCATTGTTGTTGAAGATGGATATCCATGTAAATGTGGGAATAATGGATGTCTGGAGATGCATGCCGCTGGGCCAGGTATAGTTAGGACCTACCTTAGTTTAGCTGGCAATAGTGGACCCTATGATAAATCACTTGATGCCAAGGCTATAGCTGAACTTGCAAAGAAAGGTGATGCTACTGCCCTGAAAACCTTCCAATTGGAAGGTTATTATATAGGGAAGGTAGTTGCAACAATATCTAATGTACTTAACCCAGAGATAGTTGTTATAGGTGGCGGAGTATCACTTTCCTTTTCACTTTTTGAAGAATCCTTAAATAAAACCATGGATAAATATTTGTTTAAAAGCGCAAATTCCAATCTAAAGATACAAGCATCTCAATTTGGCTACAATGGAGGAATTTATGGTGCTGCAGCAGTAGCTCTATCTGGCAAAAATCAATTATATAATTGGGCAAATTTAAGTCTAGGGTGATTTTATGAAGATAAGAAGTAGGAATTTTGGCTACTATAATAATAAAGAAATTAAAGAATATATACTATATAATGGAAATAACCTAGAGGTAAAGATAATATCTCTAGGGGCAACAATCAAGGAAATCCATTATAGGGGTCTTAATACAGTCTTAGGTTTTGAAAATCTTGAAAGCTATGTAGATTCAAGGACTTATTTCGGGGCCTTAATCGGAAGGGTGGCTGGAAGAATATCCAAGGGTGAAATCCTTATAGATGGTAAAGAATATAAGCTAAGTCAGAATGAAGGTACAAGTTGCTTACATGGAGGTTATGATGGCTACTCCTTCAAGATATGGGAATATGTGGACTCAATTGTTGGAGAGGATTCAGTAAGTCTAGAATTAAGCTATGCTAGTCCTAATCTAGAATCAGGATTTCCTGGAGAGGTAGTCAACAGAGTAAAATATACAGTGGATAAAAACGACACCCTATCCATTGAGTATTTTGCTAAACCTAGTATGGACAGCCCAATAACCATAACCAACCATAGCTACTTCAATTTAAATGGGGATTTTACTAAGGATATCCTGGACCACACCTTGATGATTGATGCGGAGGAGTATATAGAATTGGATGAAAAGAACCTTCCAATAAAAGTATCCAAGGTAGAAGGGACACCATTTGATTTTAGATCTAAGAAGCCCATAAGAAAAGATATGGACTTATCCCATGACCAATTAAGAGAAAGTCTAGGATACGACCATCCCTTTATACTAAACAAACCCAATGAAGACCCAATAATACTAACTAGTCATAAGACAGGGATTCAATTGAGAATAAGTACAACTGAGCCAGTTGTAATTTTATATTGCAGCAATAATCTTAAGGAGGGTTTGACCCTTCTAGGTGGGGAAAAGACTATAAGATATCAAGGGGTATGTCTAGAAACCCAATGGTACCCGGATGCAATAAATCAGCAATTTTTACCTAATAATATTATTAAGGCAGGAGAGGAATACTATAGCAACAGTATCTACAAGTTCAGCCAAATATGATTATTTTAGGATTAATCAAGAAGCTAATTACTTAGCTTCTTTCTATTACCTTGGAAATAACTTGGACTATACTAATTGACTGTTGCAAGATAATACTGGTAGTCATGAGTTAGTGATTAATATGTAGTCTTAAGTAGAGGGATAAATCGTATTGTTAATTGAAACCATATATGTTAATATTAGCTTAATAAAGAGAAGAAGGTGTAGCATGATTAGATTAGGAGAAATTCAAGAGTTAATTATAAAAAGACTTGCCTCAGTGGGAGCCTATCTAAATGAGGAGATAGAGGAAGATAAGGATGTACTTTTACCAAAATCTCAGGTACCCAAGGATGCTAAAGTCGGAAGTAGGGTAGAAGTCTTTATCTACAATGACTCAAAAGAAAGGAAGATCGCAACCACTAAGAGACCTAAACTTACCCTAGGAGAATTGGGACACTTGAGAGTTGTAGATACCACTAAGATTGGTGCCTTTTTAGACTGGGGCTTAGAGAAGGATTTGTTTTTGCCCTTAAGGGAGACAATAGGTTCCGTTCAAAAGAATAAGGAGTATTTAGTAGGGGTCTATATAGATAAGTCCAATAGACTCTGCGCTACCATGAGGATAAAGAATATGCTTAGGACCGATTCTCCCTACAAGGAAAATAGTATAGCCCGTGGAACCATCTATAGTATCCATAGGGATATAGGGGCCTTTGTAGCAGTTGATAATAAGTATGATGGCTTGATACCCAAGAAAGAATTGATGGGGGCCTATGACTTAGGTGATACCATAGAGGTTAGGATCAACAGGGTTTTAGAGGATGGAAAGTTAGATTTAAGTCTAAGGGATAGGTCTTATATCCAAATGGATACAGATGCCAAAAGAATAATTAAAAGACTTAAGGAAAATGGTGGAAGCCTTGATATTGGAGATAAGAGCCCACCGGATTTAATAAGAAAAGAATTAAAAATGAGTAAATCAGGATTCAAAAGAGCAGCAGGTAGACTCTATAAGGATGGTATAATCACAATATCAGACTATAGGATAAAACTGAAGAACTAGGACATAATCATGAGCTAATTTTAGTTTGATTTTAGTAAACATAATGAAAGCAATGTAATATATTTGGGCGAACAACTTTAGTTACCCAAACATTCATAAAGGGATGATAGTATGTATATAAATGAATTGACTTTTGATGAATTTATAGAAATAGAAATCCCAAGAGGAGATGATTGGGAAAACTTTGTATTAAACACCAAGGTAGATAGTACTGAAGATGGAGTATTAAAGGCTGCAGTACCAGACAATGTCAGGTTATTAGAGGAAATTTCAGAAGTCTATGTATATTACAAAAGAGATGGTATTTGTAAAAGATGGACATGTGAACTGCTAGGCTTTACAAGAAGTAATGAGATACTTTTGATTGTTCTTTTTTGTAATAAGAAATCTGAAAATGCTAATCTAAGATCAGCCTTTAGGCTAAGTTATGTTGAAGACATGGAATACGAGTTTGGAGACACTAAAATAAAGGCGAAATATAAGGATATTAGTGCTACAGGGATAGGCTTTTATACTAACACCAAACATAAGATTGGAGATGAATTAACCTTTGTAATAAATGATAAGGGCTTTAATATAGAAGTAGATGGTAGGATTGTAAGGGTAGAAGTACAAGAAGATAAAAATAGCCTATTTAAATACTTATATGGTGTGCAGTTTCATGAGACTAATGAAGAAATTATGAAATTCATATTTGCAAAACAATCAGAAATAATAAGGAAAAGAAGACTAAGCTTATAATTGAAGAAGATGTAGCATGATCATATTAGATGATAAGAGCCCACCAGATTTATTAAGAAAAGAATTTAAAATAGTAACTCATGGTTTAAAAGAGCATCAGGCAGGCTCTATAAAGAAGGTATTATCACAATACCAAACTAAAAAATAGAATCAAAGAAAATGGACATAGTCTTGAGCTAATCTTAGTTCAAGTTTTTGTT
>FZPS01000024.1_pt197 | contig 36229 bp, 29 predicted proteins | sample 1817821 | NCBI WGS metagenome assembly FZPS01 (sample SAMEA104158645, study PRJEB21678) | metagenome | place: Germany | collected 2015-04-21 | reverse complement strand
CACCAAGTATCACCCCCGGGTTTTTTCCACCTTATCCAAATACATCATTCGCTAAAACCAAAACTTAATCCTTCCTCCCATAGGTAATTTTTGGTTACACGTCCATAGTTAACACAGCTGCCACTATAAGCCCGGTAGTCAGTATTACCAACACCACCAAGGGCAGCAGCATTATCAAAATAGCTTGCCCGGTAGTAACTCGCAATGATTCTCTGACGCCGATTACCTGTAATACCAATACCCATATCATCGACAGGCCAGCCAGAACCACTCCCAACCATTGGATCCCGGCTAGTGAGGATGCATAACGAAGCGGAGGTCCTAGAATACCTGGGATGGAAGCATAGCACAAAGCTACTAATATACCTCCTGCATTAAATTTACCATATATTATCTCACTTATTAAAGATAGTAATCCACTTATTACCATCAGCAAAAAGAATGACAGGGCTACGCCAAACAGGTTAATCATCCAGAAAGCATTGGCAGGAACCATTGCCAACAGTTCATGTTCCGTGTAAACACTTAAAGCCTGCTCGAAAAGAATACTCAGCAGTGTTACCCCTAGGAAAATCAAGAGGGCTCCGCCATAAGGCTTCTTATCAGCTAAGGTTCGTAACGTTACCGTGGGTTCAAAGAAAATCCCATAGATGGTTTCTGTAAAAGACAAACAAACCCCTCCCTCTGGTTACTGGTAGCGCAGCTGGTAATATGGGCTCTGTACTTGTTCCGATAGCAGAGCCATGGCTTTCCACCCCAAACTTTTCCAAAAGTCCGTTCCATTCAAAACCTCTACGGGGCTGTCTTCCGGTAAACCCACTGTTTCACGGGCCACAGCTAAGGCATCATAATAATTGCCGATCCCGTCGATTAAACCCATTTCCAAAGCCTGGTGGCTGGATATAATGCGCCCATCGGCAACTTCAAGCAGTTCTTCCCGGGTGATTTTCCCCTGGCGGCCTTTCAAAATCTGTTCCAGGAATTGATTATAGGAATCTCCCACTATGTCTTTTAGTATTTGACGCTCCTCTTCGGTCATATCCCGGGAAACTGAGCCCATGTCTTTATGTTCACCGCTTTTTATGACCTCTTCCCTGATACCCAGCTTTTCATACAAGCCTTCCAGATTGCTTAATTGCATGATAACTCCAATACTTCCTGTCAGGGTTGCTCCGTTGGCCATGATATAGTCGCTGCTGCAAGCAATCCAGTAACCACCGGAAGCGCAAGTGTCACCCATGGATACAATTATCTTTTTCCCCTTTTCCCGCAGGCGGTCCAATTCCAAGGCAATCTCTTGGGAAGCTACCGCACTTCCCCCTGGACTATCAATGCGCAGGACTACAGCTTTAATATCTTCCCGGTCAGCCGCCTGACGAATGATGTCCATCAAATCCATGGCATTGGCAGTATAGCCCCCCATTATTCCCCCACCTGCTCCACCACTGATGGGACCATTTATCTCTATGACCCCTATGGTGGAACCACCGCGCAGTTTTCCGCCACTGCCTGCACTGCTTATTCCTTGCAAAGACAGGATGGTCATAACGATTAAAAAGACCGACAATAGGCCCACTACCAGTTTCTTACCCATGATTTTCCCCCTCTGTTACATAGAATGTATGCCGCTCATCATCTATTTTGCCGGCTTGCCCTTCCCGTACATAACAACGCATTACGTTGCCCAGGGCTAGTGTTTTCCTGACGGGCACCTCCACTTCATCCCCTACTTTTACCTCCAAATCGATGGGGAATTCTACCAGACACATCTGCATAAACACCTTGCCGCGTATGGGATAAAGGTTATCTTTATAAGATACTTTAGGTTGCAGGCGGGAAAAATTAAAATAATTGAGTATGGTTTTGGCTAAAACTTTCAATAAGTCTATCCATCCCGAGGGCCGGTTATTAACCGCCAGTGCTAACCCGTCATTATATCCCACCGGGAGAACTGCTATTTGAGCTGGTTTTCGCAAACGATAGGTCCTATGGTAACCCAAGTAGCTGCCTTTGGCGGCACTTTTCAGGGAAATAATGCGGCATTTGAATCGATACGGATCTCTGAGGTCTAGGCGATGTTTGAATCTACCCACTGGATGCTGACCGGACAGAAGAGTCCCTACTCGCACCGCATTAAGCTGCATGTGTGGGTAGTTGAGAAGAACAGCGCTATTGGCGCAATGTTTAACCGGAATCAGGTACCCTTTATCCTGCAAGTCTCTAACTACACTCATGAACCGTTTAAACTGTTTTTCGCTATAGCCAGGAGAAGTTCCTTCAGCCATATGCGTATATATTCCTTCTATATATATGTTGGAATTTCGTTTCAATACCTGACAGCATTTAATGGCTTGCGCATTATCCAAACCGAAGCGGCTGAGTCCGGTATCTATTTTTAAGTGAACCGTGCCCGACCAATTAAAAGTGCGACTGACTTTGTCCACCATTTCCGCTTCCTCCACGGAGGTGATAGCCAAAGTAATATGGTTTTCCAACGCTTCCTGTACTTGTTCTTCGGTAGTCAGGGGGGTTAAAAGCAAAATATTGGCTCGCAGGCCGCTTTTTCTTAAGGTCAGAGCTTCTTGCAGATAACTCACCGCGAAAAAGTCTACCCCCTGCTGAGCAAGAAGACGGGCAACCTCAGGTGCTCCATGGCCATAGGCATTAGCTTTCACCACGGCAATCAACCGTACTCCTGGTTTTAGGCAGGAACGCACCTGCTCCAAATTATTGCGGATATCATCCACATCGATCTCTATCCATTTGTCTGTCCAACCCATTGGTGTCATTATTCCCCGGCTTCCTTTCCTCGCCGCATTTTTAAGTAAATAGGGAGAACATGGGTCCACAGCCAATCGAAAAAGCGGGAATAAACTTGATCATATTCCCCGATGAACTCTGTAAATTCTCCGCCAAAACCTTTCTTAAACCTATATAAGCCATACAAAGGATTGTCCTCATCCAGATCCCCGGATACCCCTCGGAAATCGTAAATACTGCACCCTTGTTGTTTAGCCCAGCGAATCATTTCCCACTGGATAAGATAATTGGGCATTACATTACGGTTCTGGTTGCTGGATGCTCCATAGAGGTACCAAGCCTTATCTCCCAAAATCATGGCCAGGGTAGCTGCTATAACTTGGCCTTCATATTCTGCCAGGAAAACTTGACCGTAGCCGTTTAACACCATATGCTCCCAAATCCATTCAAAATACTCATAACCACGTATTAAGAATTGGTCGCGCCGGGCAGTTTCTACGAGGATATCGTAAAAAGTGCGCAGATCCTCCTTGCCTTCCGCCTGGCGAATGACAACCCCTTTTCGAGAGGCCAACCGAATATTGTAGCGCCATTTAGAGTGCATGTTTTCTAATAGTACTGTTTCAGAGGGTCTTATATCCAGGCGAAAAACGAAACGAGGCTGCACTCCTTCAAAATCAAGGCCGGTTTCATTTTTGCGGAACCCACATTCACTTAAAATAGCAGCAAATCTTTGGTGCCGGTGATCTACATCAGGATCTATTTTTAAGAAAATGGCCCCGTGATCCCGAGCCACTCGCGCCGCACCTGCAAATAAAATTTTACATAATTCCTCACTTTCCAGGTCCACTACCGGTCCGCGGGGAGAGTAAAAGATACATTTTTTCAAACCCGGTATGGGCAAAGCCCGTTTTAAGATCAGTAAAGATGCTCTTATCTCACCATCTTCTTCTACAATTAGGGGGAGTTTTTCCCACCCCATCCCTTCTTTAACCTTTCCCCATTCCCATAGCTGCAAAAAGTGTCCCGCAGGATGAGTGGCTACGAAGCGATTATAGCGATCCTTTTCCTTTTTATCGATAATTCGTGTGGTAAACATAAATCTCTCCTTTGAGGGTTTTGTCAGCTAGTATCGCCAATTTTGAAACTATCCATGATTGTTTCGGCATTATAATCGTAAATGCCTGCTGGTAACAAAAATATCAGCCACTGGTTTTGCACTTTAGGGTATCACTGAGAGTGGTAATTTTCTAAATTTTTCGAAATTACACAAGCAAAAGGATTCTGTTAATTTTGTGCGAATATTCTTATATATTGTAATAACCATCATGGTAGTGGTTATCCTAATTATTTTCCTACATGGGGCAAGGTAATTTTTTAGGGGGGGTATAAAATGGCCTATATGGAAGAGTACAAACGAAAGTTAATCACTGCTGAAAAGGCAGCCCAACTGGTTAAATCCAATAGCATCATCGATTACGGAATGTTTGCTACCAAACCAGTTGATTTTGATGCGGCCCTAGGAAAACGGGCTGGAGATGGACTGGAAAATGTAGCTATCCGAGGCACCGGATCAATTCTGCCTATTCCCGAAGTTATAAAAAGCGATCCGGAGCAGAAAAGTTTCCAGTATTTCAGCTGGTATTTTACTTTACTGGACCGCAAAGCTTGTGATGTGGGTTTAGCTGCTCATAATCCTTTCAATTATCATGAAGCTACTTTACTAGCCTACAATCCCGATTTTTCACATCTATGGCCTGATGTTTGGGTTTCCCAGGTAACTCCTATGGATAAACACGGCTGCTTTAACTTTGGCCTGGGCAACTCACATAACCGTGGTTTGGCCCTGAATGCCAAAATATCTATTGTGGAAGTCAATGAAAATATGCCTTTGTGTCTGGGTGGTACTGACGAATACGTACATATAAGCGAAATTGACTATATCATAGAGGGTTCTAACAGCCCCATCTTCGCCACACCACCATCTCCTGAACCGACTCCAGAAGAACGCAAAATTGCCGATTATATAATGAAAGAGATTCCGGATGGGGCTATGATTCAACTGGGGATAGGTGCTCTGCCCAACCTGATCGGCAGTATGATTGCTGAATCAGACCTGAAAGATTTAGGCATACAAAGTGAAATGTTCTGCGATGCTTTTGTAAAGATGTATGAAGCCGGCAAAGTCACCAATGCCAAAAAAGCCTATGATATAAACAAGAGTACCTACGCCTTCTGCCTGGGTACCCAGGAGACTTATGATTTCCTGGATGGTAATCCCCGGGTAGCGTCTTGCAACGTAAACTATACCAATGACCCATCCCGGGTAGCCATGCACGATAATGTTATTGCTATCAACAACATTCTGGAAATAGATTTGCTATCCCAGGTATGCTCCGAGACCTCTGGGCTTCGACAAATCTCAGGAACTGGGGGGCAATTAGATTTTGTTATCGGGGCTTTCCATTCTAGAGGTGGCAAGGGAATTCTGGCCTTTTCCTCTACCTATAAGGATAAAGAAGGCAAAGTTCATTCCCGCATTCGCCCTATGCTGACACCCGGTGCAGCTGTTACCGTACCCCGCACTATGGTTCATTACCTGGTAACTGAGTATGGCATAGCCAACCTGAAAGCTCTATCTACCTGGGGACGTGCGGAAGCCCTGATTAACCTGGCGCACCCTGATTTCCGCGATGAACTTATTGCCGCTGCCAAGGACATGAAAATCTGGTCGCGCACTAATCGTATTCCTTTCTAGAGCAGAAAACTTTAAGGGGCAGTATCCCTCGGTACTGCCCCTTTTTGCTGTTGTTAAACCTTGCTCTCTTGATCCTGTTGAGCTAAGGCGTGTTCAATTAAACCCAAAAATAGGGGATGGGGCCTATTGGGTCTTGATATTAATTCGGGATGGAATTGGCAACCCACGAACCAAGGATGGTCCGGCAGTTCCATTATTTCTACCAATCTACCATCCGGTGACAGCCCGCTGAATATCATGCCATTTTGTTGCAATATATCCCGGTAGTCATTGTTTATCTCATAACGGTGCCTATGCCGTTCCTCAATATTCTCTTTTCCATACCAGCGATGAACCAGAGTACCCGGTACCAAACGACAGGGATAACCACCCAAGCGCATAGTACCGCCTTTATTTTCGATATGTTTTTGCTCCGGCATTAAATCTACCACCGGATGACTGGTGTCCGGTGCAAATTCGGAGCTGTGGGCATCTTTTAACTGGCATACTGACCGGGCAAACTCTATTATGGCCGACTGCATACCTAAGCAAATCCCCAGATATGGTATCTGGTTCTCCCGGGCATAGCCGGCTGTAGCAATCTTGCCTTCCACACCTCGTTCGCCAAATCCGCCGGGGACCAAAATACCATCTACTCCCGCTAGCATGGCTTCTGGACCTTCCTTTTCCACAAGTTCAGCGTTAACCCAGCGAATATTAATATCACAGTTATATTGAAGTCCCGCATGCTTCAGAGCTTCTACGATACTAAGGTAAGCATCGGGCAATTCCACGTATTTTCCTACCAGGCCAATGGTTACCTGGCGGTTTAAGTTTCTTACCTTGCGGACAATCTCTTCCCACTCGGCTAAATCGGCTTTCTGGCAAGTTAAAGACAGTCTTTTTATTACTTGCCGATCCATACCTTCCTCAGCCAGCATTAAAGGTACCTCATATATAGAGGTAACGTCTTTTAGCTGGATAACCGCTTCCCGGTCCACATCGCAAAATAGTGCCAATTTGGCTCTTAAGTCTTCCGAAAGATCCTGTTCGGTGCGACAAACCAGGATATCGGGCTGAATACCTATGCTGCGCAGTTCTTTAACACTATGCTGGGTAGGTTTAGTTTTTAATTCACCCGCGGTTCTGATAAAAGGTACCAAAGTCACATGAATATATAAAACCCGCTCTTTACCTAAATCAAATTTCAACTGGCGGATGGCTTCTAAAAACGGCAGGGATTCAATATCCCCCACGGTTCCGCCAATCTCGCTGATAATCACATCTGGGCCAACTTTCTCTTCCATATAAGTAACCCGGGATTTTATTTCATTGGTAATATGAGGTATAACCTGGACCGTCTGGCCTAAATATTCACCCCGGCGTTCCTTTTCTAAGACCGCCTGGTAAATCCGTCCCGTGGTATAGTTGGAATAGCGGGTCAGGTTAACATCAACAAAGCGCTCATAATGGCCTACATCCAGATCGGTTTCTGCTCCATCTTCAGTAACAAACACCTCTCCATGCTGGTAGGGGCTCATGGTTCCAGGGTCAACATTTATATAAGGATCAAACTTCTGTAATAATACCTTTAGTCCGCGGCTTTTTAGTATCCTTCCCAAAGAAGCAGCGGTAATACCTTTCCCCAGAGAAGATACCACCCCTCCGGTTATAAAAATATACTTGGTCAACTCTAGCCCCTCTCTTTCCCTTGTGTATACAATATCTAACTAAGACCAAAACCACATCTTTAGAAATTTTACTTTCTTCCCTGGCAGGGGTCAACCATTGAGGATTTCTAACACTATTACCTGCATGGCTTGGGGAAGTTCTGCCGGTGTAACGGTTAAAAACGGGCATTTTACCACTTGAGCATAGCGGGATAGGAAATCCTCTACCGGCGCTAACTGTATGGTGCCCTGGGCAGTTTTATAATGCATGGGAATTACTATGCGTGGCTGGAGTTGTTCTACTATAACTGCTGCATCGGCAGCATCAACGGTATAAATTCCTCCCACCGGCACCATCAAAATATCTACTTTGCCAATCTGTTTTATTAAGTCTTGGTCCAGCAAGGTTCCCTGATCACCCAGATGAAGGATGTCTATGTCTTCAGCAGTAATTTTGTAGATATAATTAATACCTCGTTGCTGGCCCTGGTTTTTATCGTGATAAGAGCGAAATCCCTGCACAGTAAAACCCTCTGCATTGACGGGGCTATCCTGTTCCTTGATAATAAGGGGATCTCCTTGGAGGTGTTCAACGGCATTGTGATCGTAGTGATCATGACTGACTGTGGCAATATCTACCGGTTGATTCCAGGGCTGGTAACCGCATTGTTCATCACAAGGATCAGTAATGAGATATTTCCCGCCACTTTCAATAAGAAACGACGCATGTCCCAACCAGCTTATTTTCATGATATCACTCCTCAGGCTTGACTCGATTGGTATCGTAGAACCAGTAGCCATCCCCCTGATAAACCAGACGATTATCCAGATTTAGTCTGGTATAGATAGAGGTGAGGGTATGGTCGTCCTGGCTGCGCCCCATCCGTTTGCTGATTTCCTTAATCAGCTCCAGATAATAAACAGGCTCCTGTTTTTCCAGTAAAACCTCTACTGCCCAATCAGCTTCACTGCGTTTCCTTTTTTGCTGCATTCATAAAACCTCCTACATGTGCTCGGGTGCGGTTACACCTAGTATTTGCAAAGCATTCTTGATGGTAATGCCCGTAGCCTCCATCAGGAGCAGACGTGCATCCTGAAGATTCTGGTCTTCATTCAATACCCGGTGGTGGTTGTAGAAGCTATGAAACAGTCCGGCCAGATCCAAAACGTACCTGGCTATACGATGAGGTGCCAGAGTGCGGGCTGCTATTTGAATCTCTTCGGGGAAATCAGCCAATTTGCGCAGCAAATCTATTTCCTCTTCTTCGCTTAAAAGGCTGGTATCAATTTGATCAACTTCTCCCATTGACACATGGGCTGCTTTAGCTTGACGAAAAATACTGCATATACGGGCATGAGCATACTGCACATAATATACCGGATTCTCCTGGCTCTGTTGCTTAGCCAAGTCCAGGTCAAAATCAAGATGGCTATCGGGACTACGCATAACAAAAAAGAACCGGGCGGCATCTTTGCTCACTTCCTCAACCAGTTCGTCCAGAGTGACTGTAACCCCTGTACGCTTACCCATCCTTACCGGATGGCCATTGCGATAAAGTCTTACTAACTGCATGATTACAACATCTAGGCGGTCAGGGTCAATTCCCAAAGCTTCCATAGCCCCTTTCATGCGGGCAACGTGGCCATGGTGATCGGCTCCCCATACATTTATTACCCAGTCAAAACCCCTTTGAAATTTATTACGATGATAAGCAATATCAGCTGCAAAATAAGTGGGCAATCCATTGGCCCTTTTGACTACCTCATCTTTCTCATCACCAAAGCGGGTAGTTTTAAACCACAGAGCTCCTTCGCTTTCATATATAAGTCCTTTTTCTTCCAGTTCAGTCAAAACCCTGTCCACATCCCCATTTTCATGCAGAGTCTTTTCATGAAACCACACATCATAGTTGATACCGAAATTGGACAGGGTATTTTTTATGTTTTCTACTTTCTCTTTAAGGGCATACTCAACTATTATAGAGCGTCTTTCCTCAGGAGCAAGCTCATTCAGACTAGGTCCGTATTCAGCAATAAAATTCTTTACGGTATCAATAACATCCTGCCCTGCATAACCATTCTCCGGAAAGGAAACGCTGTGGCCGGTGAGCTGTAGATATCTAGCTTCTAGAGAATCGGCGAAAATCTCTATTTGATTACCGGCATCATTAACATAGAACTCCCGTTCCACTTGAAAACCGGCTCGCTGCAAAATATTCGCCAGTGAATCCCCAATAGCACCTCCCCGGGCATTGCCCATATGTAAATTGCCAGTGGGATTAGCGCTGACAAACTCTACTTGTACTTTACCCCTTTGGCTTGAGCTGCACCCATACTGATCACCGAGTTGGTGAATGGTTTTAGGAATATCATATAGCCAGGCTCTGCTGAGAAAGAAATTTATAAATCCGGCCCCAGCCACTTCCACTCGCTCAATCTGGGTATCCGGACTTTGCTTTATAATGTCTACTAGTATTTCCGCTATTTTCCGGGGTGCCATCCGGGCCTGACGGGCCAATAGCATAGCGATGTTGGCAGCAAAATCACCATGGGCTTTTTCCCGGGGAGCCTCAATGACAAATTCGGGTATGGTTTCTATAGCGAGTAATTCGTTTTGCACCGCCTGGTTGACTGCCTCAGTTATCTTTTCCCGTAAAAACTCTTGAATTGACTCAATTGGATTCATTCCTTACCTCCTACCTAGTACACATATAATCCCTGTTCAAGAAACACTTTTACTAAATATTGGTGAACAGGGATCCTAAAAGATTATACCCTCGCCAACTTATTCTAGACTATTATCATGTTCAAACCAATCAGCAAAGTAGTCTTGCATATCGCGATGGGCCTCTTGTCGGATAACCTGGAGCAAATCCTCAGAAGTAGCTATTTGGAAGCGGTAATTCGCCAGATAACGACGTAAAACCTGCATAACTTTTTCTTCCCCCAGTTCCTGTTCCAACCCCCACCAAAAGGATTCGCCTCCGGTATAAGCAGTACTGTAATAATCATTACGGGAATGCATATCATTTAGCTCCCGTGATAAATTGGTAGGAGTGTTGACCTGCTTACCGTTGGAGGTTGCCAGCCCTTTACTAGCCAAATATTTATAAGCTCCCCAGTTAGCCAGACCTTCATCAAGCCAGGGCTCACGTATCTGATCGTTGCCCACTATGCCATACCACCATTGATGGGCTATTTCATGGGCTAGAATGAAATGAGTATACTGCTCATCAGCACCAGGTTTTAGCAAATCCTCGGAAAGAAAGACTATACCCGAATATTCCATGCCATGAAAACCTTTCATGGGTACGACTACTACCTTAAAACTCGGGTAAGGATAGGACCCCCATTTACAGGAAAAGAACTCCAGAATATCGATGGTCTCTTTTAGTAATGGAGTTATATCGGTATCTACCCTGGCAGGGACATAAATAGAAACCGTCCTTCCCTGAGCCTCTTGTTCTATATTCTGATACTGAGAATAAACTACCATACCAAAATCACGAATATTTTCAGCCGCAGAGGTTACAAAATAGCGGCCATTATCTTCTGCTATTGTCTCCACAACATTTCCCGTTGATACCATACTATAGGTTTCGGGAATGTTCAAGCGCACAACATAATCGGCACAATGGTAACAAAAAGGATCTCCAAATGAAGAATTGTAAGAGGTTCGCCACCCGTGGTCATCATATACATTGAGGACTGGGTAAACATGCCCCAGAACAAATACACCGTCTTTATAACCATATCGATAGGACAACCGCGGCACCTGGGCTCTCCATTTCATTTCCACGGTGATATCTTGACCAGGTAAAAGCTCCTCGGCCAGCACCAGCTGCAAGGTTACCCCTTCTTTTATATAATCAACTGACTTAAAGTTGACCATAATCTCATCGAATTCTATACCCGCAGATTCAAATCCTGCATAATAGGCAGAAGTTGGTGCCGGGGTAGTTGCAGCTGTACGAAAGGCATCGGCATAAATGGTAAAGCATAGTTCGGACAAAACTTGACCACTAGTGTTTTCGGTGGTCAGTACAGTTGTGCCATATACAGTCCTGGTATTTGTGTCCAGATACAAGCTCATCCTGTACAGGGTTTTTCCGGGAGCCGGGAATGAGCTGATTGAGGGTTCGGTTTCAATATTATCAGGCAAGGTAGCGGCTAACTCGGTGTTGGTCTTATTGCCTGTCCAAAAAAAGTAAGCCGAACATATGATAAGCGCTGTAATAATAATTAACCAGAATTTTTTCCCCATTTATACACCACTCTCAGTCACCAGGGTTTTCCCTATAATCATCCTTGCTTAAAAAAGAACCAGGTCTTCTCGATAATCCTTTTGAAGGTCTTGCTCCAGGAAATTAAGAAAACGTACCAGCATAGAGGAAGCTTCCCCCCTGGTCAACTCTTGATTGGGGTTTATCCGGTTATAAGCATCTCCACTGACCAGCCCAATCTCCCTGGCCACGTAAATACTATCTATAGCCCAATTGGGAATAGCATGATCATCGGCAAAAGAAGTATGGTATCCCGGAGTAGGGGCCATATTCTCAAAACCCAAAGCCCTTACCATAATGGTGATAGCCTGAGCCCTGGTTAAAAATTCGTCTGGGCCAAACCTATTCTCGCTAATTCCACTGATTATACCTTTTTCGACACCATATTTAATGTATTGATAGTCAGGAGATGAGGTAGCAATATCAACAAAAGGCGACACCTCTACGGGTTTGGTGCGACTGCGGGCAGTGCGCCGGGGTTCTTCTTCCAGTGAAGCCCTCATATTAGCTCCTTTAACAATAGCCCTGGTGAAATCCAATCTGGTCATAGGTGCATCAGGGGCAAAGAATGAAGGCGCGCCTTCAAACACATCCAGAGAATACAGTTTTTCAATATCATCCTGGGCCCAATGTCCGGCCACATCTCTAAATTTCGGTACTACCAGTCTTTCGATGCGGGGGGACATTTCCAGACTCAACTCTATACTGCCCCGCTGCCGGCTGCTCCCAGCTTGTCCATCCATTATACGAGGCAGATTGTAATCGTAGCGGGAATACATATCCTGATTGGTTACCAGGCTGTGTCCTCCGGGAAAGCTGGATAAGGTGGCCTGATTGCCGGCGTATATTAAGGTCTTGGTCATACTATCGGAAGCAGTAATAGAAACCGTGCCCTGCCAGGACACATTTGCCGTACCTTCTTCTTCCTCGTCTTCAATAATCAGCAACCGGTCACAATCAATCACATACTCTAACTGCTGGGTTTCCGTCTTGCCCCAAAAGTTTTCATATCCCACCATAGCGCCGCTAATATCCATGGTAATTGTGCCTTGATTCTTATTTACCACATAGGTTTTGCGAGCCTTTAAGGTGCCGGAGTAATAATCGGAAGCAGGCCGGTTATCGATGATGTCAGAGCGGGAAAATTGATAATCGCTTAATTCGTATTTATCCTGGCCGATATCAATTTTCTCCGAGAATTTATCTACCTCCATTTGGGCGGTAGTCTGTCCTTTATCACTGTATTGGGACAGGGTGGTCTTATAGGTGACAGAGCGAGTGAGTTTGCCAGGATAATCGGGATCAGTAGAATTCAACTTTAATTTATAAGTAATAGTACGGCTGTTGTCTTTTTCCGAAACCTTGATACTCACATCTTTGCCGCTGCCCACAAATTTGATAGGTGTGCCGCTGACAAATACTACTTCTTCATACTGGTATTCATTATTGACTCCCCCGCTAAAACCAGGAGGTGCTGCCCCGGCCTCTAGGTTAAATGTTAATAGTATAAAAATTAATACAAATGCGGTAATTACTGTTTTCTTCATAGCCTTCTCCTTTGTCCCCTAACTATTTAACGATAACCACCTTAGCCCGAAAATCATCTCGTACTATATAGAGACTATCGCTCGGTTTAAGTTCATCAGCAGAAATAATCTCACCGTTACGAACAATCATGGCCGCAGCAACACTAATCCTTAAATCAGCATTTTTGGGTACCCAGGCTTCCCGGCGACTGCTCCAGTCACGGCTGTCACCCAAGGTCACCGTCCATCCTACCAGCGGGTCATTGTTGATACCAACTACTCTGCCGGCCGTAATCCGCTGCCCGCTTAAGCTTTCCCAGTCTTTCTGCACTGCCATGGCAGCAATGCGGTCACCATCGGTATATATCCAGGCATACCAATTTCTAAGGTCTAAGTCACGGGCTCTTTCTTCATCTTCGTCTACCGCATAATCTCCCGCATACAGTTCCGCAGCACTGATTAAACTCCGGGTTTCCATATTATAAAAAGCGCTGTCCAAATCATAGAAAAGCTCTTTTTCCCGGCTATAGCGCTCCCACTCATGCTGGTTGAGCAGGTAATACCTATCCAGCCAGACCCGATCATCAAATATTTGGTCCAATCTGCCGCAGTAGAGGAAGTGCTGGCCTAAGGCCGAGTGGTTTATGTCCGTATTGAAGATATTGATTATATTGGCACTTGATGACATCCCGTTGCCATCAGCTACAATATAAACGTCATCGCCCGGACTTATAGCATAGCGATCCTGCAACCGTCCATTTTTAATAACTATGGTGCCTTCATTAAGCCTCAAGTTGCGATGACTGGCTAATTCAATACTCTCCGTAAACCAGTTAACTGACTCGATTTTGTCGGTATAGCCTGACTCATATTGCGCTTTTATTACGACTCTCTCAATGGTTTCACGGCCTAATAAATTTTTGCTGATTAAGTAAATGGTTTTGCCACGGTAGTAAGGCCAGTTTCGCTCGGGCACCATCTGCCCCCCATGGTACAATGGCATTCCCCGGGTATAAGCCAGGGAATAGCCGGGAGCGGTCTCCTGCCAACTGCCATTGTAAAACCGCTCCATATCATCAACTATAAAGCGATTAGCATATGCATCCACCGAAGTCATTTTTCCCCGGTATATATCCTTAACCTGAATGGTGCTGCCCTGTACTTCTATCCGGCTTATGACACTAGAATTTATATCATCAAAAAACAGCTTGACCCGATCCCCGGTATAAAGAGTGTCAGCAGCAATGTTTTTGCCCTGGCTGAGTACAATAGTTCCAGGCAACAGCTGGTAGGTTTCCCGGGCACCATCAGCAGTTTTTATTTCCAGTGAATCTATACCGATGTTGACTATAACTCCTTTGCGCACCTTGCTGCCGGGATTGATAAATCCCAACTGGGCGGTAGAATATGCCTCCAAAGAGTGCAGCTGCCGGCCCTGAATAGTGCCATAAACCTCCATGCCGCTCCGCAGCTCATTCCAGTTAACTAAGCGGTTGTCAATTAAAAACTTGGCTTGCGGGTGAATGGTAAGAACAAACCTTTCTCCCGCATAAGTTTCGATTTCAGCTGTCCGGCCAGCATCTTCAGTAGCAGTTGTTTTTATTAAATAACCCTCTATGAAGCCCTGTACAAAGGGTGAGGACTCGGCTGCTGATACCTGGGTGGTGCAGCTCAGTACCGCTATAATAACCATGATAATAAGTCTGCGCAGTCTCACTGTATAGCCTACCTCCTAGTTCCCATCACTGTATAGATTCCCATTTGATTAACAGTAGCCGTGGGTATTGATGCAGCTACTACCTGAGCCGGAATATAGCGGCCATAAGCGGCATCATATCTGTAAATCAATGCTTCGTTTAGACGACGCAGTTTGGCTTTGGCCGTATCGTAATTGAGTTCCAGTATCATTGCTCCTGCCAATACTTCCATGGAGCTCTTTTCCTGTCCTCGATAAAAATCGGCTTGCAGCTGATAAGGTAATGACAAAGCATTGGCTGCAGTTGAGGGAGGAGTTCCAGTCACCGGCGCAATTGTAAAACGTATCCCGGCATCATCACGGCTACGGTTGCGGTTTACCAGACTAGTATTGAACACCCGGGGATTAAATCTGAGCTTAAAATCCCGGGCTTGTATAACAACATCCGCACTGCTGCCGGCTGCCACACTGGCAGGAATAGCCACTACCACCTGACTGCTGCCAACCAACTCGCCTTTGGTAAGGTCAACGGTCAGGGTACTGCGGGAACGGTCCCGGCTGCCGATATTAACATAGGCAGTAGTACCTACCCGCTTGATTTCGGTTTGTTCACCTAATTTACCGTCCTCATCAGGAGGTCCCACCCGGGATCCGGTCTGTACCCAGTTGCTCTCCTGGGATGGCGGGGAAGAACCGAAATTACCCACCGCTTTGACGATAAACCGGTAGCGAGTACGGGGTTCCAAATCACTGAACATATAAGATGTAAGAGGGGTGGAACCTATAAATGCTTCCCGGCTTCCCCGTACCACGTATATTTCATATTCGCTGGCCCCAGCTACCCTGTTCCAGGATACTTTTATAGCCCGATCAGTTCGATTATGTTTATCCCGTATTATTTCCGCATACACTTTGCCTTCGGGAGCAGGCAGTTCCGGAAGTTTATAGGAAATATCTCCATAATCTTCACTGGCTCCCTGGTCAGGGTTAACTATTATTAATCCCATGGAATCCAGTTTTCCAGCCGGGGTTTTCACGGTAAGAGTCCGTTCATCTATATACCTCACATCACTGCCCTCACTGCCTTCCTTTAGCAAATAAGGATCCAGCACTTGCGTGGTATAGCCTTTATTCTCAGCGGTAGTCACTCGATAAATAATATTGCCTCCACCGCTATCGTCAGCCACCTTTTCCAGAGTGGGAGCAAAGATTACCCGCGCCCCTGGCATAAATCCACTGCCTTTAATTTTTATTTCCTGTCCCCCTTCGATGGAAATATTCTCTATAGGGGTATCCTCGGCTGGATCAGTAGGATCAACCACCCCTGTAACCTGGGGGCTGCTGATATAGGTATAATTCCCCATGGGTATGCTAATCTGTCCATCGGGATTTTCGACTCTAACCGTTAGCGTACCGGGGTCATTAGCAGGAGTAGTAGCCCAGATGGTTTTATAATCAGCCACCTCCACGGCGGTAGCTTCCTTTCCTCCCAAAAATACCTTCACGGCTTTGTCACCATAGCCTTCCATAACCTTGCGGAAGTCCTTGCCGGCAATCTTAATACGCGTACCACCGGAAGCCGGCCCTTTAACCGGATCTATTGCGTCTATCTCCGGTTCGGTTTCTCCTTTAGTAAATTGCAGATAAATCTTGTCTGTGTCCAGACCGGAAACTGGCTGGTCGGAAGCCGCACTGCCTCCGTCTTCATTTATAACCACTACGCGATGCAGCTTGCCGATTTCACTTTCGGGAACATCAGGCATGGTAAAGGCCAATTGGTCTGGCAGGGTATAGATAATCTGGTCAGGCTGGATGGTGAAAAGGGTTCCTACCTTGATAATGGCATTCTCCCGGAAGTCTTCACCAAATACCTTTACCTGACTGTTCCCCTGGTAATTCAGGCGCAGTATTTTCACCTGTCGCCCCTCGATATCAGTTAGTACTGGGGGCTGATCATCCCGGGTAATATTGGTAATACGCGGCCTGCTGTCTGGGTTGCGGTAAGTAAAGGACCCAGTAGCTATAGACTTATCGGGATTGATAACCGACAGGACTACCTGTCCTACCGTATAGTACGGGGGAGTAGTAACCCGGATATGACCGGAACTGACCAATTCAGCCTCCGGAGCAAAACCACGCTGTACTTGCAGGCGGTAACCCTGATTGTCCATAATTAACTGCAGCCGGACCAGTTCCTGGCCGCCATAAGCCTGACCTTCACTGTCAGCCAGCTGACTTAGGTCGATAAAGCAATCACTGCCATCATACTTGTAATCCTGCTGGTAAACATGACCGGCTACGGTTTGCAGCGACAGGGACAAATTATTGCCGGCAGCATTGGCATTATAATTGACTTTTAAGTATCCTCCGGCATCCAAATTGCTGACCCGGCCGTCTATAATAGTCCCGGTCCCTTCCAGGCTACCAAAGCGCACCAGGGGCATGGTCCTTTTCTCAACGGTTTCATCAGAACCCAATATATTAATAAGCCCCTGCTGTAAACCAGAGCCGTGGATTTCCACTATTTCGCCCCCCTGCCGGCGGCCCACATCGGGAATTACCGCTGAGATGCGAGGGCTGGAGCCCTTAAAGGTGAAAGGTTTGCTATTGGAAACCCCGAAATCATTGTTAACTATATATACTGAGACAGTTCCCGTCTGGGAAACCGGAGTAATTACCCCCAGAAAATTGCTGCTGAAGTCGGTTACCTGGGCTTCTTGACTGCCGAAATATACCCGGGGTAAAACCTGAATCAACTTTTTAACCTCATCGGCATCATCAACTTCGTTTTTCAAGTCCTCTAAACTAGTCCATTTACGCAAATCATCCCATTCACCGTTTCCATTAATATCGGTAAATGGCTCCAAAGGATTACCATTTTCATCCACGTCAAATGCAAAGTTGTTGTTAAGATCCTGGTAAGGTTCATATAAACGGAAATCCCGGCCAATTATCTGGACATAATCGCCTCCAGCCGCTGTTCCTTCCGTAACCGTCAGGCTGTCGATAAACGGCTGGCTGGTGGGTACCATATAAGTAAAACCTTCCGGCAACCCGGTACTCCCTCCGTCGGAAGGATTCAATACCACCACCGGTACTGCCTTGAAGGCTACTCCCAAATCCTTGCCCAGGTCCCCCTTATAAGGCGGGACTTTGACCCGGATAGACTTTAAGTCGGGGCTCACTATGGTATCAGCAGCCGGAACTTCAACTCCATCTATAAATACCCGGGTCTGAATGGTTTCCGTACGTTCGAAATTTTCACCGATAATATCAATATAGTAACCACCCGCGGTGGAACCCCTATCCGGGACTATAGAGGTAATGGTGGGAATACGCTGAGGACTCAGATAGAAATAAAACCCATCCGGCACAGTAGCTCTTTTGGTGTCAGGGTTAATAACGGTAACATCGTAGGATCTCTGTACCTGCAGATTAGGTATGGTTACCAGTATCCGTTTGCCGCCGTCAACTACCTTGGCTCGATGTCCGATGATATTGTTTTCGCTGTCTACCTGATAAGGAGTCAGAATATCCAAAACCAATAATGACGAACCGTTGCGGGGGGCTAAAGTTAACTGGTTACTCGTACTATTCACATCATAAATATTCCCGCTTTTGTCCCTGGCAGTTATTTTGCTGCCATCGTAAGCAAAGGTCCATTCCTGAACTCCATCGGTCAAAACTGCTTGTTGAGCATTGTTTTTCTTTATAATGTAATATTTGTCATTGCCATCCTGCAGCAGAATACTGAGGTAATAATCAGCCAGAACTAATCGGCCTTCCTCCACCCGCAGCAGTTCTTTTCCTGCCGGAGCGGTATAGCTTTTCGGCTCAATTATACTGGTGCTGCCATCTTTGTATTGATATTCATTGACATCCTGGTTGTCAAACAAGACCCGCGCTCCCAGCAGCCGGTAGATGCCCATCCCGGCAGTAGTAGCCGTGGGATCCGGTCCCAAGAAGCCATCACCATTGATCACTACCAGAGTGCCGATGGTGCCTTCCGCTGGCGATATGCTGGTTATGCGGGGATCAGTCTGGGTCTTTACATAAATAAATTGGGCCGAATCAGCCTCCCCATTAGGATTCATGACTACCAGCCGGGTCTCTCCTTCCCGGCCAGGGGGAGCATCAAAGGTTATCAGCTGGGAGGAGGGATCTCGGTTTATGTTCTGTACCTCCAGGCCATCTATGAATACCCGTACCCCCACCTGGAAATTGGCACCTTTAATCTGAACGCCCTTCTCACCTTCTGTAGGAACTACGTGAGGCTCCACACTGTTAATAACCGGCCCCTGGTTTTCGTCCACCAGTATGAAACGAAGCATATCCTCTTTCCGGATGGGATAACCGTAGTCACCGGAATTTTTCATAGGATTCGTGATTTCCAAATGGGTGGCATCGAAACAATCCTGGCTCACCTGGATACCCGCGGGAATGCGGATTACTATCCGGTTACCTATTTCCTTGCCAGCCGTGCCATCAATTACCGTGGTACCGTGGAGAACCTCCATGCTGGCCCCCGGGTAACTTTTCCACGAATTGCTGGCATCTTTGATAAGTACATCATCAGCATTTTTTCCTTCCCGTTTAAGGGTAATGGCTCCCCCTAAATTCACCAGAGGGTAGTAAACATGCTCAGTAACAGTATCCGGATCGGTGAATTTGTTTACTATGAAATCCTGGCCAGTTATACTGATAACCAGGTCTTCCCTGGTCTCATATTGCCCGCCTGTTTCCATCACCGGAATGCTGTTGGGTATTACTTCGGTAAAAGAAGGAGCGGTGTAACTTTTTATGAACAAATAGCCTTTTGCCAATATGGCTTGTTCTACGAACCGGTACTCTTGACCGGTTTTATTTCCGTTTTCCAATACGGCTAATGTAGTGGTTAACTCCACCACCACATCTTTCCGGGGCTCATCCTGTATTTCCTGGTCATTTAAGATGGGAGTGAAAACCCGCAGGTTATCGTAGTAACTGCTAAACTCCTGCTGATCCACAGGCTGAAACTGTGTATCATCGCCAATGAATACTTTGATAGTACGTTTAACCTCAACATCCTTTTCGCCTGTGCCCACATTATATTTCCCTGTTCCATAATCGATAGCCAGTGATTTGTGATCATCAGCGGACAGTGATTGGTCGGGGTTGTCCAGTGTCAATCCATCTATCAGCAGTTCATCAAAGTTCTGCCCTATCACAGTTACTTTATTATTGTTCAAATTCGGTCCCGAGTCGGGTTCTACCCGAACTATCTGGGCAGCATTGCTGGCACTAACCACCAGAAAGCTTCCCACTACCTGCTGCCATACAATGAGACCGCGTAAATCAGTCCCGGCGGGTGGGTCGGTCAAACGGTTGGTTAATACCACCTGGTAGGTTCCCGGAACCAGGTCGGGCACTTTAACAGTAATTATGTCATCATCATTAACATTGCTCTGGTAATGATAGTCGGTTCCCAGGTTAGAAGCATAATAGGGGTCATTGATATCCCGGAGGAAAAACACGGAACTTTCTTCTAAATGAGGAGCGCGGAAATAAACCGTGGTTTGCCGGGGTACCCCTTTGTTAGGATACATCTCCAGTCCCGCAAATTGCCTCTCCTGTACTACCCGGAACTGGTTCTGGTAGAGACGGCGGATAGTTACCTTCCCGCTTACATGTTCTACCCCGGTATTGTCCCGGGTAAAAATAATATCGTGGAAACCAGTATCTCCGGAAATGTTGCTGATGGTTATCTGGCTGTCAGTTGGATCGATATTTCCATTAAGAGAACCCTGCCCAAAGGAGAGCTTATCCTTATCCAAATCGCTTCCCTTAATGGTCAGTTGTCCTGTTCCCAGGTAAACAACTTTAGGTTCAACGCTGTTTATAGTGGGAAAATTGGAGTCATCAACAGTTATACTCAGATCACCAACAGTAATGCCGTCGGTGAACAGAATGGATTTGATTTCCGGGCCGGTCAGTTCAAACTTGATAAATACGTCTTCATTGACAACCCGGCGGCCCAAGTCGGCACCTAATATTTTACTGCCTCCCCCGGCAGTGGTGCGCACCCGCACCATCTTATCTTTAAGCCCGCTGCCGTCTATCTCAATAACTCCTTTTACGGTCTCCAAGACTTCATTGTCGGTTCTTTCCACAAATACATTGGTTATTTTCACCTGTTCTTCAGCCTGAGCCAAAGGGGGATAACCCAGACAACTACTCATTAAAAGGGCTATTGCTAATGTGATTGATATAAATGAACGGATCCTTTTCACGGCAGACCCTCCTAGCATTAAACACAGTAATTCTTTATCTTTATCGACTTAAGTCCCGGCTATCTTAAAGACGGATGGTTGGCAAGATTCTCCTCCTGCTTACTTATACGCTGTTTTTCGAGCTTTTCCTCTTATGCTAATCCTATATTTTCGCCTTATTAGTAAAAAGTTCTTCCCCCGGCCTCATAGGCTGCCAATAAAAAATCCCCTGGTGGGGACTACAGCTACCTTGTTCTCCGGCTTCCGGTCAGTTTTCAAGTTGGATTTCGGTCAAAGCCACTACTACCAAGGGGTCGAAGCTAGAACCGGTGGCTTTTTGAATAACCTGGCAGGCCAACTGAGGAGACAGCCGCTCTTCTTCGGGAGCTAAAGCAGTCAAACCGTCAAAAATATCGGCCACGGCAATTATGCGGGCTAAAAAGGGTATATCCGTCATTTTTCTTCCTTCGGGAAAGCCGCTGCCATCATATCTTTCGTGATGATATTTTATGGCTTCTCTAATCAGCTTCCACTCATCACCGTCGGAGAAAACCTGGGCACCCTTACAGGGGTGCTCTTCATCGGCATTTTGCAGCAGTTGGCTCCGGCCGATATCATGCAAGAGGGCTGCATAGTGCAGGGCTTTGGCTTCCTCTTCATCTAATCCTAACTGCCTGCCTAACCGGTCGGCTATTATGGCTACTCTTCGCCCATGTTCCTTAAAGCCACTGCTTTCACCTTCCCCGGCCTCAACCGCTATTTGCAGCAGCTGTTCCATAAACCGCTGCTGTTCCTGGCATCGTTTGAGCCTGGTAAGTACCCGCGCTGCAGAAGCCCGCAAAATTCTCAAAATCTCTTTGTCCTCGGCTTGCAGTCCTTGCGGATCGTGTTTTCTCTTCCCGCACACGATAATTTCTGCCGAAGCAGCACCTTCAGCCCTAATGGGCAGCAAAAACCAGTCCTGGCTTCCATCTGATTTTTCCACCAGCTCGGGGTTGGTTCGCGCCTGGAGCAGCAAGTCAGCCCAAACTGACATTTCTTCTTCCCCAGCAGAAATCTGGGCAGGACTCAGCACCTGAACTTCTGTTTCTTCCCCGGGAAGCACCCGGTAAAGAGCTATTGCCAAGTGTTTTGTCAATTCTTCATAAGTACCGGCTCGATGCAAGTCCTCCAGAGCTCGTACCCAAGCCTGCAGTTGGCTATATTTTTGCCGCTGCCGCTTAATCAAAGCCCCGGTATAGGTGAGCCCTAATCCTGCCCCCAGAAAAAGTAAAGCTATAACCCCATCAGGTATCCAACCGCCTAGTGCTATGGCAGCTGCCAGCGCGGTAATCGCCAGACCGCTTATCACTATATGCCTTGACTCCATTAACATCCCTGCCTACCGTAAAATGTCAGTTACAGTTTACCACAATAAGAGCCATAAGTATCTTGAACCGGGTCATGATAATTTGCCGCTCAGTGACCCATGCTATTAACAACTACACATATAGGGGGTTATAAAAATGGACCATAAACATATGAATCTGCTGGTCTTCAGCGGTGACTATGACAAAGCTCTGGCGGCTTTGATACTGGCTAATGGAGCCCGGGATTTAGGTATGTCAGTAACTATGTTTTTTGCTTTTTGGGGATTAATGCTGCTCAGAGATCCGGCCAAAATGAGCCTGGAGGATAAGACTATTTACGAAAAAATGTTTTCCGCCGTTACTCCCCAGGGTCCTGACCAACTGCCCCTGTCCCGCATGAATATGAGCGGGATCGGTAAGTATATGCTGGTGGAAATGATGGAAGAATCCCATACCCCCCAGCTGGCGGACTTTTTACAGGGCGCCCGTAAAAAAGGCGTAACCTTTTATGCCTGCAAACTATCCCTGGAAGTCATGGGCTTAAAAGCAGAAGAACTCCTGCCCGAAGTAGAAGTATTGGAAGTCAAGGATTACTTACAGGATGCGGTAAAGGCTGACCTGGAATTGTTTATCTAACCGGTGGTATCAGTGTCAAAAGTAGGAGGTGTACATAGTATAGATTAAATACTTCCATAGGTGACTAAAATGAGCCAACAATTAGGATTTCCCTATCGTTCCTTTCGCCGCCAGGTAATCGGGGTAGAACACCGGGTTCCCACCAGGCGCAGCCGTCAGAGCGCCTATGTTTATTTTGACAATGCTGCCAGCACCCCTTCCTTACAGCCCATTGTCGATCAAATGCTGGATTATCTGGGCTGGTATTCCGGTGTTCACCGGGGAACTGGTTACAAGTCCTGGTTTTCTTCCCGGCTGTATGATGAGAGTCATCGAATTATAGGCAGTTTTGTAGGGGCCGATCTGGACCGGGACACAGTTATTCTGACTAAAAATACTACCGAGGCCATTAACAAACTGGCCCATCGTTTCCCCTGGAATGCTGATGATCTGGTTATCACCACGGAAATGGAGCATCATTCCAATGACCTGCCCTGGCGCTTGCGGACCAGGGTCGAATATGCACCCGTTGACGAAACAGGCCTTTTGCAGATTGATGTTCTAGAGAAAATCTTAAAAGCTAATTATCCCCATACCCGCTTGCTGGCGGTTTGCGGCGCTTCCAATGTAACCGGGCACCTCAATGATATTCATTACTTGGCAGCTCTGGCTCATGAATACGGGGCTCTTATCCTGGTGGACGGTGCCCAGTCGGTACCCCATGTGCCGGTGAATATGAAAGCCCACCATGACCCAGAACATATTGATTTTCTGGCCTTTTCCGGTCATAAGATATATGCCCCCTTTGGCTGTGGGGCTCTAATTGGCCCGCGCCAGTTTTTCCAGCAGGGGCCTCCGGAATATGCTGGCGGGGGAACGGTATCTCTGGTGACCAGGGAAAAAATTGTTTGGGCAGAACTGCCGGACAAAGAGGAAGCTGGTTCTCCTAATGTAGTAGGTGCCATGGCACTGGCGGATACTCTGCATTATTTGAAGAAAATCGGCCTGCAGCGCCTGGCCACCTATGAAGAGTACCTGACCCAGTATGCTTGGGAGGCCTTGGCCACTGTCCCGGGATTAATCCTATATGGCTCCCACCCCCGGGTAGGGGTAATCAGTTTTAATCTCACCGCTATTCCTCACTCACAACTGGGCAGCGTCCTCTGTCACGAAGGTGGATTCGGAGTACGAACAGGATGCTTCTGCGCTCAGACCTATGTACGCAAACTGCTGGGCATCAACCCCCACCTTTCACCACAACACTGGTTAAATGTGAGTCCAGCTCATTGGCCAGGTATGGTGCGTATAAGTCTGGCTGCTTATAATACTTGTGAAGAAATTGACCGCCTGGTAGCCTTATTGCGCCAGATTTCCCGAAATCCAGGTTATTATAAGCGTCTTTATCCATATTTTCCTGACCAGCAGGAATATCTTCCTTTCCCTAATTACCGTTTCAGTGCCAATGGATAATCTCATCACCATGAAATCCCGCCTTATAGTCTGCTTTCTTTAGGACAGCCTTGCCTGATACCCTAGCTGGTGATACATTAATTAGAACAAGGGAAATTAATAACATTCACTGCCTGTTGTCCGCCAACAGAAACTTAATGGTTCCTGAATTCACTTATTACAAGGCTTACTCTGGGGGGAGGGATGCTTAGTGAAAAAGCAAGATTTTCTGAATCACCTGAGCAGGGAACTGGAAAAAACATCCCACAAAGATACCGAAAAGATAATTGCTCACTACCAAGAGTTATTCCACAGGGGTCTGGAACAAGGCCGAACCGAAGAAGAAATTGTCGCCAGCTTAGGTACTCCACAAGCTATAGCCCGTTATCATAACGCCCACCACATGATCAGCCTCGCTGAACTGGAGTTATCCCTTCTTAATCTTATGCACGCAGTTAAAGCCGTTTTGAGCTTGAGTGTTTCCAACCTGGTTCTGGTTTTAGGACCAGTCCTGGGGGTAGTCGGGGCTATGGCTGCTCTTTTTATTGCCGGTGCTGCTGTTGGTATAATGGGCCTTTTGCTGTTTACAGGAGTTTTAGTGAATCTGTTTCAACCGGGTTTTTTTCCGGTTCCAAGTTATTTTTACAGTGACGGTCTCACTGCTGCAGCCACTCTATTTATGTCCGTGGGTTTTACCGCCCTGGGAATGTTGTTTTTAATTGGCGATTATTACCTGTGGCGTATCCTTTATCGTGGCACCCTTAGATATTTGCACTTTCACCTGCGCCTGACCCGAAAGGAGGAAACCTATGCCCAGTGAAAAAACCCTGAAGAATATCATCATAGGGCTCATCATTATAATATTTCTTTCTTTTCTCATAGCGGTTGTATTATTTATTCTCAGTGGAGACAACTGGTTTACTGCTTCAGTGCAGCCGGGTACGGCTAGTATGGAAGAACTCTTGGCCATAGCCAATAGACTCAATGATTTAACTGAGGTTATCTGATGCATGAATACCAGTGGGCTATGGTATAATAGGCAGCAAAAACCAATGGAGGAGTAGTTATTATGAGTTCCAACCCTTTGGTCACTATTACCATGGAAAATGGCGCCGTGATTAAGGCCGAATTGTATCCTGAGGCAGCTCCCAATACCGTAAACAATTTTATCTCCCTAATTCAAAAGGGCTATTACAATGGATTAACCTTTCACCGGGTTATTCCTGGGTTTATGATTCAAGGTGGCTGCCCTGAAGGAAACGGGACCGGTGGTCCCGGCTACCGCATTAAAGGCGAATTCACCAGCAACGGTTTTGATAATCCTCTTAAACACCGCCGGGGAGTTTTATCCATGGCCCGAACTGCCGTTCCTGATTCAGCCGGCTCACAGTTTTTCATCATGGTAGAAGCCGCTCCACATTTGGATGGTGATTATGCAGCTTTCGGTCAGGTAATTGAAGGGATGGACACGGTGGATGCCATTGTAGCTGTCCCCACTAATTTTCAGGACCGCCCTCTCCAGGATCAGCGTATGCTGGAGGTTACGGTTGATACCCAGGGGGTAGAGTACCCACCTGTGCAAACTATTTAATTGGTTTACAAAAAGCTAGGACCTGGAGTCATAAATCCTTTGGAAATTTACTCCTAAACGGTTACAATGATAGTACTATTTTGAGAATTGAGGTGAGCGTTATGAAGTATACCCTTCCCGAATTACCTTACGCTTATGATGCATTAGAACCTTACTATGACGAACAGACGGTCCGTATCCACCATGATATGCACCATAAAGCCTATGTGGATGGCCTCAACAATGCTTTGGCCAAACTGGCTGAAGCCCGTGACAAAGGGGATTACGCTCTTATTAAGCATTGGGAAAAAGAGTTGGCTTTTCAGGGTTCAGGGCATGTTCTGCACACATTATTCTGGGAGAATATGACTCCCAAGAGTTCTGGCACTCCTTCCGGTGCCTTGCTAGAGCAGATAGAAAAGGATTTCAGCAGTTTTGATGCCTTCCAAAAACAGTTCAGCGCCGCTGCCGGGGCAGTGGAAGGGTCTGGCTGGGCAGTTCTGGGCTGGCAGCCCCAGCTAGGTCAATTGTTGATCACCCAGGTTGAAAAACACCAGGATCTGACGGTTTGGGGTATTGTTCCCCTGCTGATTCTGGATGTTTGGGAGCATGCCTATTATCTTAAATACCAAAACCGCCGGGCTGAATGGATAAAAGCTTGGTGGAACATAGTGAACTGGGAGATTGTTGAAAAACGCTTTGAGTCAGCCCGCTAAACCCGCTAAATAGGAATAAGAATCGTTAAAGGAGAGAATACCATTGAGGTTCTCTCCTTATTTATCCGCTTAAGATTATCATTTATCTGCCTATGAAACTGGAAGTACCATCTGGAAAGGTTGGATGGAGCACCACTTCTTCACCAACTTGGCAACCGGTCCGGGAAAGGAAATAGGTAACCGTTTGCCGGGCCAGACTAGGGTTATTGTTCTGCTGGCTTAAATGGGCTAGAAACACATGCATTGGTTCATTTCGCTTTAACCGGCTCAATACTTTGCCAGCATCGTGATTGGACAGATGACCCTTAGGGCTGCGAATGCGTCGTTTTAAGTAAGGTGGATAAGGTCCGCGATGGAGCATATCTAAATCATGGTTAGACTCTAAAATCAATACCTGGGCATTATGCATGGCAGCTTCCACCTGAGGAGTAACCACTCCCAGGTCAGTGGCCAAGACACAGCGCTTTTTATCATAACAAAATGCAAATCCCACCGGGTCCACGGCATCATGGGAAATGGAGAAGGGTTCTACCCAGACCCCTTTAAGCTCAAAACCATCCTGGAAGGATTGGCAACACTGTACAGGCAGGCGAGGGCGACACGGTATCTGTTCCCAGGTTCCCGGCCGGGCATAGACAGGTATTTCATACCGTCTTACCAATACATCTAACCCTTTGATGTGATCATTGTGTTCATGAGTGATGAGAATGCCATCCAGCTCAGATGCTCCAACTCCTAACTCGCCTAGTCCCCGCTCTATGCGGCGGGCGCTGATCCCAACATCCACCAACACCTTGGTAGATCCAAACTGTAGAAAAACTGCATTGCCAGTGCTGCCACTGGCTAAAATATGTACCTGCAAAACTTTTCCTCCATCTGTGTCAGCCTTCTGCTCCATTATACCCTATCTTTTATTTCGGGGAATTAAGACTTGTCAAAACCAGATGGCAGGTCTTATTATTTAGGTATACTGAGTAAACTTATTTTGTGTCATGAGTTTACATAGGGGAGGAGAGTTGGTCATGAGAAAAAGGGTCCTGGCAGTTATAGCAGCACTTGTTGTCGCCGCGCTTGGATACTGGGGTTACACTTATTACCTGCTAGCCCAACCAGATGCCATTAAAGCCACCGGCACTATTGAAGCTACCACCGTAGATATTACCGCCAGCTTAAGCGGCACTATTGAGGCCATATTGATGCAGGAAGGTGAACAAGTTAGTGAAGGGCAATTGCTGGTCCAGCTTTCCCGCAGTGATCTGGTAGCTCAGGCTGAGCGGGATGCTCTGGGCGTAATGGCAGCGGAGGCTAGGCTGAATGATTTGCTGGACGGTGCCCGGCAGCAGGAGATTGAAGCCGCCGAGGCTCAGGTAGCCTTTAAAGGTGCTGCCCGGCTGCAAGCCCAAAAGGACCTAACCCGGGCCGAATCTCTTTTCCAGGCCGGTGCTCTCTCCCAGGAAGAACTGGAAAAGGCCCAGCTAGGCCTGCAGAAAATCGAAACCGAACTCAAAGCAGCTGAGGCCCAGCTTAACCTGCTCAAGGCTGGTAGTCGTCCGGCGGCAATTGACGCCGCTCGAGCTGAGGTTGAACGCAGCCGGGCGGTATGGCAAGCCAGTCAGGCCATGCTGGAAGATCTGCAATTAGTATCTCCTCTGGACGGAACAGTAGTAAGCCGCAATTATGAAACGGGAGAATTTGTAGCCGTTGGATCACCAGTTGTAACGGTAGCCGATCTCCAATCTTTATGGATTAAGGTTTATGTGCCTACGGTGGATTTACCCCAGGTATTTTTAGGGCAAAAAGCCGCTATCACCGTCAGCGGCAGTACCCAAACCTACACCGGGACCGTTTCCCATATCGCTACCCAGGGAGAGTTTACCCCTAAAACCATTCAGACGGAAAAAGAGCGAGCTAATGTAGTATACGCTGTCAAAATTTCTCTCGATGAGCCGGATAACCTTCTCAAGCCAGGCATGCCGGCAGATGTTATTTTTATCCAGGAGTAAGTCATGATTAAGGTTGAAAATATTTCCAAAACCTTTACCTCCCTAAAAGCCTTAGACCAAGTCAGCCTGCAAGTTGGCCAGCAGGATATTTTTGGGTTGATTGGACCAGATGGTGCCGGTAAAACCACCCTGATGCGTATCATATGCGGCCTTTTGGATCCTGACCAGGGAAAGGTAATCCTGATGAACCAGGCTCCTGAAAAGATTGACCGGCAAAATCTGGGCTATATGCCCCAGCGTTTCAGCTTATATACAGATTTGACTGTCCAAGAAAACATAGAGTTCTTCGGTTCGCTTTATAGCTTACCCAAGCAGGTTATAAGCAGACGCGCCGAGCAGGTATTGGAGATTACCGGTTTATCAGATTTCACTAATCGCTTAGCCGGTAGCCTATCAGGAGGCATGAAGCAGAAGCTGGCTCTGATCTGTGCTTTAATCACCCGGCCGCCTCTGTTGGTTTTGGATGAACCCACCTACGGAGTTGATCCCCAATCGCGTCAGGATTTCTGGCGCATTCTCTATCAACTAAATCACCAGGGCATGACCATTATGGTTTCTACCCCTTACATGGACGAGGCTGAGTTGTGTACCCGGGTGGCTTTCATTAATCAGGGACGTATCCTGGCCTGTGACACTCCGCATAATTTGAAGGCACCTTTTAGCCAGCGTGTTCTGGAGGTGCGTACTCCCTGCCAGGATCCCAGGCTATTTGATGATTTGGAAGAAGTTGAAGACGCTTCTTTTTTCGGCTATAAATACCGGCTGGTAGTCGCCGATGGTCCTCGTGGGCAGCAGGTGATACAGTCCTACCTAACTGCCCAAGGACTTGATTTCATAATCGAGTCGGTTCCACCGGCCATGGAAGACCTTTTTGTAATTATGACCGGGAAGGGTGATTGATTTGCCATATGCCGTGATAACCCAGGACCTTACCCGTCGCTTTGGAAATTTTACTGCTGTGGACCGTATCAATCTCGCTATTCCTACCGGAATAGTATGTGGGTTTTTGGGTCCCAATGGTGCCGGTAAAACCACGGCCATGCGTATGTTGTGCGGCATCCTGGAGCCAACTTCCGGCTCTGGAAAGGTGCTGGGATTTGATATCGCCACCCAGAGCGAACTCATAAAGCAGCACATCGGCTATATGTCGCAAAAATTCAGCCTGTACGATGATCTCACCGTATGGGAGAATCTGAACTTTTATGCTGGTCTGTATAATTTATCGGGTTCAACCAAGCACCAGCGAATTAAAGAAATGATAGAACTGGCTCAGCTGAAAGAGCGCCAAGATCAACTGGTTGGTACCCTTAGTCTGGGATTCAAACAGCGCCTGGCTTTGGGTTGTGCCCTGATATCTCACCCCAAACTGGTTTTCCTGGATGAACCCACCAGCGGGGTCAGCCCCGCCAGTCGCCGGGCTTTTTTTAATATTATCCAGGACCTGGCCTCCCAGGGTACTACTGTGATTGTTACTACCCATTTTATGGAGGAAGCGGAGCGCTGCCAGCAGATTGCCTTTTTTTCCAGGGGAAAACTGCTAGCCTTAGCCTCTCCTGATGAACTCAAGCAAACCAGTTTGGAAGGAATATTGCTGGAGTTAATCGTGCCTGATCCCTTAGGTATCATAGACGATCTGCTGGATTTGCCCTTTGTGAAGAATTGCAGTATCCACGGGTCCAGCCTGCATGTTCTGGTTAAAGACCAGGCGAGCACCCAGCAGCTGGCCGCTTATACTGGTGTGCAGCCCCAATTGATTGTTCCTACTTTGGATGATGTGTTTATTGCTCTGGCCAAGCGCCAGGAAAGCGAGGTACCCGCATGAATCGCATTGCCGCTGTTATACGCAAAGAATTTATCCAGATGCGCCGTGACCGCATGACCCTGGGTATTATTTTCCTGATACCCTTGGTACAGTTGCTGTTGTTTGGCTATGCCATTCAAACCGAAGTAAAACACATCCCTACTGTAGTTTTTGACCAGTCCCTTTCCGCGGAAAGCCGGGATTTAACGGAAGCTTTCTCCGCCTCCAATTATTTTGACATAGTAGCTTCTGTGGGCAGTTATGAAGAAGTAAACCGTATGATTGACAGCGGTAGGGCCCAGGCTGGAATTATCTACCCGCCTGACTTTGCTACCGCCTTAAAACGGGGTGATTCGGCCCAGGTGCAGGTCATTGTAGATGCCAGTGACAGTATGGTATCCAATCAGGCTGTAGCTATCGCCAACTCCATTGGCTTACTGAAATCACAGCAGGTATTGTTTGAAAAAATGCCGTCGGCTGCCATCCCCTATGACATCCGGGTTCGCCCCTGGTACAACCCCGACGGTATCACCGCTTACTATATGGTTCCAGCCATCCTGGGTATAATCGTGACCATGACTATGGTTATACTTACCGCTATAGCCATAGTACGGGAGCGGGAACGGGGCACTTTAGAACAGCTTATAGTTACTCCTATTAAGCCTTTCGAGTTGATGATTGGAAAAATAGTACCCTATATCGTCCTGGGCTACCTGCAAATTACCGTAGCCCTGCTGGTAGGAGCCATATTTTTTCAGGTACCCATCCGGGGCAGTCTGTTGCAGCTCTATTTGCTGACTCTATTTTTCATAACCGCATCTTTAGGTCTGGGGTTGATGATTTCCAACCTAGCCCAGAATCAAATGCAAGCATTCCAGATGGCCTTTTTTGTTATGCTGCCCAGCATACTGTTGTCTGGGTTTATGTTTCCCCGGGATGCCATGCCTAAGATCATTTATTATTTCAGCGACCTTATTCCGCTGACCTATTATCTCGATATAATCCGGGGAATCGTCCTAAAAGGTATTGGTTTTCAATACCTGTATGGGCAGGTTATCGCTCTATTGGTTTTCTCCTTAGTATTTCTGGGCATCAGCACCCTGCGGTTTAAGAAGAAAATAGTATCGTAAGGGGGAGGAAAGATGGATATAAATCAGCGTATTTTAACCTCGGCCCGCCAGTTGATTGCTGAGAGAGGTTATAGGGGCTGGACTATGGATGAATTATCTTCGAAAGCTCATATCAGCAAACGCACCTTGTATCGCTACTACTCCAGTAAGGAAGAACTCATTACTGCTGTTGTTGATGGTTTCCTGGCGGATATAGGATCCAAAGTGGAAGAATTAATGGCTGCACAAGTAGCCCCTCAGCAAATCGTTCGCACCATGCTGTCAGAGTTGATAACCCGAGGCAGGTTTGCTATTGCTACCCACAGCCTGGAGGATCTACGCCAGGTCTATCCTCATTTGTGGGAACGGATAGACCGTTTTCGTATGGGAAAAATAAAAACCTTGGTGGAATACTTTATCAAAAACAATGAAGACTCACTGGCAGCCAACCTGGATCCGCGTATAATTTCGGCAGCGGTCACTGCTTCCATTCAGGCGGTAATCAACCCCACCTTTATACTGGATAATAACCTCACTTTTGAAGAAGCCGGGCAACAACTTATTCGATTCCTTCTAGCCTCCTTCGCTATAACCCTGGAATGATTTTCATAAAACCAATATTTGTCACAGGCCATTATGTATTTTGAGCAGGAAATCCGCTTTCTTTGTATAATTATTAAGAATGTTAAATAGGTTTCCAAGGGAGGGTGGTTTTGAAGTATTTTTATTACTTTTTTAATTAAGGAAATAAGGAGGACTGAGCAATTTGCTAAAACCTTTAAAGCGCAGTATTGTTTTGCTGGTAGCCTTGGCTCTGTTGGCGGCTATGGCAGTAGGATGTGGTTCATCCGATCCTGAGGGAGATACACCTCAAGCACAAAAACAGTTCATAAACATTGCCACCGGCGGTACCGCTGGAACTTATTTCCCGCTGGGAGGAGCGATGGCAGAAATCCTGAACAGTAATATTCCGGGGGTAAACGCTACCGCTGAAGCCACCAACGCCTCGGTAGCAAATGTCAACCTGCTTCAAGGCGGCAGTGTACAATTAGCTTTTATTCAAAATGACATTTCCTATTATGCCGCTGAAGGCACAGAAATGTTTGCAGACAATAAGGTAACTGGCCTGCAGGCATTGGCTACCTTATATCCAGAAACAGTTCAGATCATTACCCTGGATAAATCCGGTATCAACAGTGTAGCGGATATGAAGGGAAAACGCATTGCTGTTGGCGCTGCGGGCAGCGGTGTTGAAGCTAACGCTCGTCAGATACTGGCAGCTAATGGCATAACCTATGATGATATCAATGTGCAATATCTTTCCTTTGCTGAGGCGGCTAATGGCCTGAAGGATGGTAATATCGACGCTGGTTTCATAACCGCTGGATTCCCTACTGCAGCCATACAGGATATTGCCGCTCAGCACAATGTGGTATTGATTCCAGTAGATGATGCAACCGCTGACAAACTGATTGCCCAATATCCTTTCTATACCAAAGTTACCATCCCAGCCGGTACTTATCCCAAACAGGAAGAAGATGTACAATCAGTGGCGGTAAAAGCTATGCTGGTGACCACTGGTGAAATGGACGAGCAAACTGCCTATGATATCGTAAAGGCTATCTATACCAACCTGGATAAGTTACAAGCCGCTCACTCAGTTGGCGAACTTATTACCGTGGAGTCCGCTAAAGACGGAATTTCCATTCCCATGCATCCAGGAGCAGAAAAATATTTTAATGAATAAGGATTAGGAATAGGTGAGTAGCAAGGCCTGGATTAAAGCGATAACAGTATCCATAGGGATAGGGCTGGCAGCCTGGGTATTTCTTTACCCGCTGCCGGTCTTGCAGCTTAAAGATAACCACAACCAGGCCTTGCTGATTCCTTTGCTAAAAGGAAAACACTTTTCGGTGGAATATGTCCACTCCGTGCAAAAATCCCCAGTCCAGGAGCATTTTGTCGTAGTAGCGGAGAACCAAATAAAACTTGCTTCTACCACCTACCAATCACTGGGAGTAGGCCTACCTTTTCTGCCTTCTGAAGGTCAGCTGGTCAACAACCAGGGTACATTTGAATTAACCGGCTTAAACCGGGTATTCCGGGAAATACGATTGGCGGTAATGCCAGTATCGTACCAGGGTCTAGTTTATAATAATCACCGCTATCTATTAAACAATTATTTCTTGTCAGGAAGTCTGGTAGAGATCAGCGTACAGTCGTATTCCCCAGGCTACCTCATATGGCATAAAATCACTGCTCTCAAGGGAGGATTACTGTGAACAAACCAGTCACAACACCAGAAGAAAACATCAACGTGGAAGAATTTATGGCCCGCTATGATCGGGAATCCGACTATCGCCGCTTCAGAGGTTTTGGTAAATGGGTAGTTGCCCTTCTGGCCATTAGCTTCTCTCTGTTTCAGCTTTACACCGCAGCCTTTGGGGTATTGGATGCGCACCTACAGCGAGCAGTTCACCTGGCTTTTGCCATGAGTCTGGTGTTTTTACTCTATCCCAGCCGTAAAAGCTGGTCTCGTGAACACCTGCACTGGATAGATGGGGTTTTAGCGGTGATAGCCACTGCTCTGCCCCTATATATTGTGGTCTTTTATAAAGATTTGGTGCTGCGGGCGGGTATGGCCACCCCTGTCGATGTAGTGATAGGAGGCCTGGGAATTCTCATGGTGATAGAAGCGGCTCGTCGTGTGGTAGGCTGGCCTCTTATTACTGTAGCCCTGCTATTCATAGCCTATGCCTTTACTGGTCCTTATATACCCGGTACCTTTGGCCACCGGGGCGTGGAATTAGAATTACTAGTTGACCATCTCTACTTCACCACAGAAGGTATCTTCGGTATTCCTTTAGGAGTTTCCGCTACCTTTATCTTTCTGTTTATTCTTTTTGGTGCTTATCTTGATAAAACCGGCCTGGGCAAATTTTTTATAGATTTGGCCAATGCCGTAGCAGGTTGGGCCAGCGGTGGCCCCGCCAAAGTAGCGGTTATTTCCAGTGGCTTGATGGGGACTGTATCCGGGAGTTCAGTAGCCAATGTGGTTGGTACTGGTAGTTTTACCATTCCCATGATGAAGAAACTCGGCTACCGGCCCGAGTTTGCTGGTGCGGTAGAAGCTGCTGCTTCCACCGGCGGTCAGCTGATGCCTCCTATTATGGGAGCAGCCGCCTTTTTGATGGCCGATTTCGTGGGCATACCTTATATACAAATTGTAAAAGCCGCGGTAATACCCGCTTTACTTTACTATACCGGGGTTATGATATGTGTACATCTGGAAGCTAAGAAGTTCGGCCTCAAGGGCTTATCTCGGGATCAATTACCCCATGTGGGGCGTTTATTACTAGACAGAGGGCACCTGGCCCTGCCCTTAATCGCCATCGTGTACCTGCTGGTAGCTGGCTATACTCCCATGCGAGCCGCCTTATGGGCTATCGGCCTGACGATTGTGGCCTCTATGCTGCGTGCATCTACCCGTATATCATGGCGCACTGTCATAAAGGGCTTGGAAGATGGAGCTCGCTCAGCGCTGGGCGTAATCATAGCCTGTGCCACTGCTGGTATTATTATCGGCGTAGTAACCAAAACCGGCCTGGGATTAAAACTGGCTTCTTCCCTGGTAGCTTTAGCTCATGGAAAACTACTGCCCACTATGTTCTTTACTATGATTACTTCCATTTTGCTGGGCATGGGGGTTCCCACTACCGCCAACTATGTTATTACCTCTACCATAGCCGCACCAGCTATTATACAGCTGGGAGTTCCCATATTGGCCGCCCATATGTTCGTCTTTTACTTCGGAATCATTGCCGACATAACTCCTCCGGTAGCCCTGGCGGCCTTTGCTGGTTCAGGCATTGCCCGCAGCGATCCGCTGCTTACAGGGGTACAGGCTTCTAAGCTGGCTATTGCTGCCTTCATCGTGCCATATATCTTTGTTTTGTCCCCGGTCATGTTAATGATGGATGTTACCCTGCCCAAGGTGCTGATGATAGTGCTGACGTCTACGGTAGGAATGCTGGGATTGGCAGCAGCAGTTTCCGGCTATCTGTTCACCCATGCTCACTGGCTGGAACGCATAGTGTTCTTTGCCGGAGGTCTGCTGATGATAGACCCCGGTCTTACTACTGACATTATTGGCTTTAGTCTGTTAGCAACCGCCATTGTTATACACAAGATAAGAGCCAACATTGCCGCTAAGACACCAGCAATATGACCAGTTAGCAATTAACCGGTTAAGGAACTAAGTCCCTAACTCCAATGGTAATGAGTTCAGGGACTTTTTATTTTATTAAAGTTATAAAAGTCATGGCAATATCCTACACTGTCTAAATAGGTACTTCTTACCACTTCACGAAGGAGGATAACCATTGGCCATATGGCTAGAAGTGATAGTTCAGTTGTATAAGCGTTTTAAGGAGCATGAGCTTACTTCTCTGGCAGCCCAGCTCAGCTTTTACCTGGTGCTGGCTATTTTCCCCTTTCTTATATTTTTGATCACTTTGCTCAGCTATGCCCCGGTATCTAGTGATATGCCTTTAGATCAGTTGGCCAGTATAATGCCCTGGGATGCTTATGTCCAGGTAAGGGGCGTTATCGAGGAGACCCTGCAGGCTCGCTCCCATACCTTAATGTCCATTGGTATGATTATTACTCTATGGGCGGCTTCTACCGGTGTCAGTGCT
>FZPS01000185.1_pt96 | contig 36277 bp, 24 predicted proteins | sample 1817821 | NCBI WGS metagenome assembly FZPS01 (sample SAMEA104158645, study PRJEB21678) | metagenome | place: Germany | collected 2015-04-21 | reverse complement strand
GTTAAAAGGTAAAAGCGATGCACTGAACGTAGTTGAAGTGTTAAAAGCGATGCACTGAACGTAGTTGAAGTGTTAAAAGCTGTTCGGCTTTTCTTTATGAACTTTTAACTGATAAACCTTGCTCGCTCGGATTTTTAATCCGAGTGTAAACTACCAACACTCGGATTAAAAATCCGAGCGAGCATCATGGGTATTTGGAGCGAGCATCAGGGTGTTAAAAGCGAATACTAGAGTGTTAAGATTGTGAGCAGAGTGAGCTTGCGAACTCTGCGAAGCAAACCCAAGCGAGCAAAGCGAGCAAATAATTATTCAATTATTAATTCTTAATTATCAATTATCAATTTTCTAAGGAGCGAGTGCAGAGTCAAGCTTGCTTGAACTATGCCGAGAGACGACAGAAAATGTAGCGAAGCTAAATTATTCAATTATCAATTAAAAGAACGCCCTCACTTGCACATTAGCGTTATGAATAATTTTTGAGTCGGGAGATTTTCTGGCGTTGTAGTTAATATTTATTTGTAATCCATTTGCTAATTGCCTTTGAAAAGCTAAGCCCCAAGTTAAGTTTGAACCAGGCATAAATCCTTCTAACATTTCATAGGCTAAAGCTCCGTTGGTGGAAGCATTGTATTTGTAGTGTATATAATTAAAATTGGCTGTTAAACTTCCTTTTTTCACAGAACTTAGTCTATATTCTAAACCAAAATCGTTTGATAAAAGTTTTTCGCCTTCAATATTATCTTTTTGTTTGAAAATATGTTTAATACTTACTCTATTACTTAAATTTGGCTGAAAACTAAACTGAAATTCATTGTTTAAAATATTAATTTCATAGTTTTTTGAAGAAAAATATTCTGAATTATAAGCCTTATCGGTTTGAGAAACTTTATTTTGAAATCCAAGTTTTGAATTAATATTATAACGCATTTGTAAAGTATGAGAAAATGCCTTTCTAGTATCAAAGCCCGAAACTAACAAAAGTTTATTATTGTTTGAATTTATAATATAATCAGCACCTATTTTTGGGTTACCTCTGTTAAAAGACAAAGAATTTCTAAACGATGAGGTTTGATTAACAAGGTTTATATCATCAATATTTTGAGCAAAAGGATTAGCATATTCTAAAAATTCGGAAGAAGTATTTTTTTGTGAAATCATATAAGCAGTTTGGTTAGAAAATTTAGACAAAAACTTTAAAAAACCTTTTTTGTTCCTTAACAAAACCGAAGGATTAAAATTTACATTTTGACTGATCTGATTAGAGTAGGTTTTAATATATTCTGCCGTTGGATTAATAATTCTAATAAAATTTGCTTGGTCAATAAAGTTTGCTATTTCAAACTCATCAAGTTCTTGAATGCCGTTGTTGTTATAATCTGTCCAAGTATAAACTCCTTGTCCTGGAGCTACTTCCACATAGGCAAATTCGGTTTTTCTTTCTAAACCCGAACCAATTTCATAAAAATTTCCTGAAGATATTGCACCTTTCCACAATCTGAAATTATATTCTGCTCTTCCTGTTGTATTATTTTCAGGATTTCCTCTGTAAAGCGAAGTATCGTTAACGTCTAAAATTCTGTAATTCAACTCTAATTTGAATTTATGATTTGGATTTTGCTCTAAAGAAGTACCAAGGTTAAAATCGTGAGAATTGCTCGACAAATTTAATTCATTATTTTTCGGCAAAAAATCTTCTCTATATTTGTAATTAAGATTGAACTGAACTTTTGCACTATCTAAACTATTTAAAAATGCTTCGTAAGAGTTAAATTTAAAACTATTCAAAGCCAAGCTATTGTCTGTGAGCATGTTGCGAGTGTTGTTTTCTGCAAATTCACCTAAACCAAGGCTTAAAAATTTAAAATCTTTTTTAATTCTTAAATTATGTCTTAAAAACTCAGCGTTTGTAAGCGAATCTTTATTTTGTAGCAAAGAAGCATTTCCAATTATTGACCAAGATTTTAATTTTAAATTTGCATTGAGCAAGTTTTGTAAGCCTCTGTAAATCACGCCTCTATCTAAATAAGTTGATGTAAAATTAGCAGTTCCCAATTTTTTATCAGAATATAAAATTCCTCCCGAAATATTATTTTCATTATTATATGAATACATATTATTCAAATTCCAATCGCGAGTAAATTCTGTGCTTCTAAAATTTTCTATTCCTCTAAAATGCTTTTGTAAAAACATATAATCAGCAAAAGCTCCAAACCAAGTTTTTTCAGTTTTGTAAAAAGCTTGTTTTAGTCCAGTTTTTAGAGCAAGTCCATTATCATCATGTGAGTCTAATTTTGAAAAAGTGTTCACATCGTTTTTGCTGAAAGCTGCTTCAAAATTTATTTGCGTTTTTTCGCCTAAATTAAGCTCTCCACCAGCATTGATTAGTTGAGATTTTTTTGGTGTAACAATCAAACGATAAGGCATGTAGTCTCCTTGTGGCTTGCCATTTTCTGGAGCAACCCATTCATAAACTCTACCGTTAGCAGCCGAAACGCCTTTTTTATAAAAACCATTATTTTCGCCAACAAAAGCAAAACTTACTCTATAGTGAGCCAGTTCAGGGTCTGAGCTATATACAAAAATGGAATCATAAACAAATCCTTCAACAATGGTGTCGCAGAGTTTGTAGCGAATTTCAGAAGGAACAAATTCCAAAGAATCAAATCCTGGAATTAAAGCCATATCAAGATTATCGCCAATTTGTGAAAGCAGAAATCTATCTTGCTGTGTAATATTTTGGTCGAAAGGTTGATTTTTATTATCGCTTTCGTCGTAAAAATTTAACCAAAATTTTGATTTTTCGTAAGTGATTTCTGTTGAACCTGTTATCAAAAATCTTGAATAATTTCTATCTGAATATTCAAACTCTGCAATAATTCTTTTGTCTTTGTTGATAGGCTGTTTTGTTGTAAAAGTAATTTCTCCAAGATTATAATCTATAGTATAATCATTTTCAAATCCACGATTTAAAAGCTTGCCATCAATGTAAATTCGCTCTGTGCCAGCCAATACAACAATATATTGTTCGTTGTTTGCACCAACAAGTTTATAAGGTCCTTGATTGCCTTCTATTCCAATAATTTCTTGACGATTAAATTTTCCTTTGCTTGCAGCACCACTAATTTGATTGTTAAAACTTATTTTTTTTCCAGATTTTGTTTCTATATCGGTATTGAAATTAATTTTTGCTCCTTGTGCTTTTTTATTATAATTTAAAAAATAACCTTTTGGTCTGCTCAACTCAAAATCACCAGCAGTTAGTGAAAATTTATCATTGAAAATTTTTATAAAAATTTTATCAAACTCTTGAAGTTGCTGAGTGTTACCATCAGGTTGAATAGGAATATTATTATCGCTAATTGCTGCTTGAATAAATAAATTATCGCTAATTTGTCCGTCTAATTGCAAGTTCATGGCAGAATTTACAATAACATCTTGATTGTTTCCAAACCCAACACCACGACTAATACTGCCTTTGCGTGACAAATTATACTTTTGATTTGCTGATTTAAAATCTTCAAAACTAAAAACATAATCATAGTTATTAAAGCCGTCATCTTTTGCACTAATCAGAAAATCTTCTTTTTTAAAAATTGTTTTTGGCTCAAAATAGTTAACAGGAAAAGTTTTGTATGAAATATTAATTTTATCGCAGTTAGGTTTCTGTTTGAAAATTATGGAAGAATTTTTAAAATCAAAATCAAAAGAATTTGAAGGAATTTTATTGCCATCGCAATCTGTTAAATTTAAACTTTGTGAAACTATACTAAGGCTGTCTAACTTAATAGTGTCTTGGTCTAACGAAATTTCTTTATTTCGTAAATTGATTAATGATTGTGAAAACATAAATAAATTTATGCACAAAAATAATATTATGAGGGCATACTTTTTCACAATTTTATTTTACAAAAATAAGTATAGATGTTTATAACGACAAAAAAACTAAAAAATTGGAAATTTTGTGAAAAAATAAATATACAGTTAAAAGTTAAAAGTCGAAAGTAGTCTGCGGGTTTGGCATTTCTTAGCAAACTTTAAACTTGATAAACTTTTAACTGAATTAGGGTGGTAGAATAAATTAAAATTTGTATAGATAAGAGACGGCGCATGCACCGTCTCTACACTATACTGCATAATTTATTCAAAATTCGACTTTTAACGGATAAAATTTATTTTTCAGATTTTTGCTCAGGTCTTTCTTCCTTTGGAGGACGAGGCAACAAAGCCTTACGACTTAATTTGAATTTTCCAGTTTTTTGGTCAATTTCAATTAATTTTACCTCAATTTCTTGTCCTTCTTTTAGTACTTCTTCAACAGATTTAATTCGTTTCCAATCAATTTCGGAAATATGTAATAAACCTTGATGATTTGGTAAAATTTCGACAAAAGCTCCAAAAGTAGTAATACCTTTTACTTTACCAGTATAAATTTCGTTTAATTCTGGAACAGCAACTATAGCTTTTACTTTACTCAAAGCTAAGTTCATGTCTGTTTGGTTATTAGCAGAAATTTCAACATAACCTTTGTCGTCTTTTTCTTCAATTCCAATTACAGTATTTGATAAGGCTTGAATTTCTTGAATAATTTTTCCACCAGGACCTATAACAGCACCAATCATATCTTTAGGAATTACTATAGTTTCAATTCTTGGAGCATGTTCCTTATATTCAGGACGAGGTTGTGCCAAGGTCTTAGACATTTCGTTTAAAATGTGTTCTCTGCCTTGTCTTGCTTGTTCTAAAGCTTGTTCTAAAACTTCATAAGAAAGTCCATCAACTTTAATATCCATTTGAGTAGCGGTAATTCCGTCTTTAGTTCCGCAAACTTTAAAGTCCATATCACCAAGATGGTCTTCGTCGCCAAGAATATCACTTAAAATAGCAAATTTGCCAGTTTTTGGATCAGCAATTAATCCCATTGCAATTCCGCTTACAGGTTTAGAAATTGGAACACCAGCATCCATAAGAGCAAGACAACCAGCACAAACAGTAGCCATTGATGAAGAACCATTTGATTCTAAAATATCAGAAACTACGCGTACTGTATAAGGGAATTTTTCGCCTTTTTCAGGAACAACTTTTGCCAAAGCTCTGTGAGCAAGGTTACCATGACCAACTTCTCTACGACCAACACCTCTGTAAGGTCTGGCTTCACCAGTAGAAAATGGAGGGAAATTATAATGTAATATAAAAGCTTCGTATCCTGCTATCATTGCACCATCAATTTGTTGCTCGTCTATTTTATTTCCTAAAGTTACTGTAGTTAGAGATTGAGTTTCGCCACGAGTAAAAATAGCAGAACCATGAGCTGCAGGTAAATAATCAACTTCGCTCCAAATAGGACGAATTTCGTTAGTTTTACGACCATCAAGTCTTACTTTTTCGTTGAGTACCATTTGGCGAACAGCTTCTTTCTTAACATCATGGTAATAGCGGTCGATAAGTGTTTGAATTTTTTCTAAACTTTCTTCATCATATTGAGCACAGAAATTTTCTTTTACTTCAGAAAATAATCTTAAACGCTCGTGTTTGTCAGCAGTTTGAGTCATCGCAGCAGCATAAGCTTTGTCATAAGTTTCGTCCCAAACTTTTTTTCTTAAATCTTCATCATTGTTTTCATGACAATATTCAGCAAAACCTTCTATTCCACAAGCTTTGCGAAGCTCAATTTGTGCTTGACACTGAACTTTAATAGCTTCGTGAGCAAATTTTATAGCTTCCAACATTTCTTTTTCAGAAACTTCGTTCATTTCGCCTTCAACCATCATAATATTGTCGATAGTTGCAGCAACAATCAAGTCAATATCAGCTCGTTTGTTATCTTCCGCAGTTGGGTTGATTACAAAATTGCCATCAATTCTTGCAACTCTTACTTCAGAAATAGGACCATTAAAAGGTATGTCTGTTACCGACATAGCAGCCGATGCAGCCAAGCCAGCTAATGCATCAGGTAGGTCGTTTTTATCAGCCGAAATAAGCATTACATTTACAAAAACTTCGGCATGAAAATCATCAGGGAAAAGTGGACGCAAAGCTCTGTCAACTAATCTTGATACAAGAATTTCGTAGTCAGAAGCTCGCCCTTCTCTTTTGTTGAAGCCTCCAGGAAAACGACCAACAGCGGCATATTTTTCCTTGTACTCAACAGAAAGAGGCATAAAATCAACATCTTCTTTCGCATCATCAGCAGCAACAACAGTTGCCAAGAGCATGGTTTTACCCATCTTCACCACTACCGAACCACTTGCTTGCTTCGCTAGTTTACCGGTGGAAATTTCGATTTCTCGACCGTCGTCTAATTTAACGACTTGTTTAATTTCATTATACATATATTTCAATTCAAATTTATTTTAAAAACAAAAAAAGCAAAACTTAGTGTTTTGCTTTCTTAGCGGTTTAACGACGTAAACCTAATTCTTTTACTATTGCTCTATATCTTTCGATATCCTTGTCTTTTAAATAATCAAGCAAGGCTCTACGTTTTCCAACCAATGATATCAAGGCACGTTGAGTACTAAAATCTTTTTTGTGAATTTTTAAGTGCTCGGTTAAGTGACTGATACGGTAGGAAAATAAAGCAATCTGAACTTCTGGAGAACCAGTGTCTTTATTAGACTTTCCGTGTTTTTCGACAAATTCTTTCTTTTTGTCTGAATCTAAATAATTCTTCATCACTTTTTATTTTTGTTTATAAATTAAGGGTGCAAAAATACTACTTCTTTTGATATGTGCAAAATTATTTTATAGAAAATTCTATTCCTGAAAACAAAAAATCTGCTAAAAAACACTTAACTATTATTTGGAATTATTTTAAATAAGATTACTTTTGCCACAAAATTTTAAAAGTGAAATATTTAAGACATAAAATTATAAGAATATTTTTACTAAGTTTTTTTGGGTTATATATTGTAGGAAACTCCTTATTTACTCATAGTCACGAAATTAATGGAGTTAAATTTACTCACTCTCACTTTTTTAATTTATTAGGTACAGAAGGTCAAACAACTAAAACTCACGAACATAGCGAGAAAGAAATTTTAACTATTCAAATTTTAAATCATGCTTTTCTTGCTTGTGCTTTCGTATTTGCAATAGGTTTTGTAAATAAATTATTTTATCAAAAAATAAAACTTGGGTTTTTCACTCCAACTTATTATCATTTATTTTTACTTGATACAAAAAACTTAAGAGCCCCACCTATTTTATAATTAATAGAGGATTTTGTGGTGTTAAACTGAAATTCAGTAAGGGTTTAATATAAAATTTATTTTTATGAGAAGTTTTTTGTTAATTACAATAATATTTTTGATGAGTTTTTTATCTGCTTTTTCTCAAAATAAAACAGATATAAATATTTTTGGTCATGTTACAGATAGTTTTACTGGCGAACATGTTCCTTATATAAATATTCAACTTAAAGGTACAACAATCGGTACAGCAACAGATGCAACAGGTCATTTTTATTTAAAAAATTTGCCTAAAGGAGAATTTTCAATAGTTGCTTCAGGACTTGGTTATAAAAATTCGGAACAAACAGTTAAGTTAGAATTAGGAAAATCAATAGAAATAAACTTTGTTATAGAAGAAGATAAGGTTTTATTAGAAACTGTTGTTGTTTCAGCAAATCGTAATGAAGTAAATCGAAAAGAAGCACCTAATATAGTAAATGTTATTAGTCCTGTTTCATTGGAAAATACAAGTTCTAATAATTTGGCTCAAGCTTTGGTTTTTCAGCCAGGATTAAGAGTTGAAAATAATTGTCAGAATTGTGGTTTTCAGCAAGTTAGAATAAATGGACTTGATGGACCTTATTCTCAAATTTTAGTTGATAGTCGTCCAATTTTTAGCTCTTTAGCTGGCGTTTATGGTTTAGAGCAAATTCCTGCAAATATGATAGATAGAGTTGAAATTGTTAGGGGAGGAGGTTCTGCAATTTTTGGCTCAAATGCTATTGCTGGTACTATTAATATAATTACTAAAGAAGCTATAAACAATTCTGTTACAGTTGCAAATACAGCCAATTTAATTGGTGGACGTTCACTTGATAATTTTACAAGTTTAAATGCTTCTTTGGTTTCGGATTCTTACAAAACAGGAATAGTGATTTTTGGTTCAAATCGTCAGCAAAGTCCATATGACCACGATGGAGATGGCTTTACAGAAATAAGTAAAAACAACGCGAAAAGTATAGGATTTAGAGCTTACCATAGAACTAATTATGGAAAACTTAGTTTGGAATATCATAATATCAACGAATTTAGAAGAGGTGGAAATAATTTGCACCTGCCAGCACATGAGGCTGATATTACTGAACAATTAAATCATAATATCAATACTGGAAGTATAAAATATGATTTGTTATCAAAAGATGGAAAACATAATCTTAATATATTCTCATCAACTCAAAAAATTGATAGAGAAAGTTATTACGGAGCACAAAAAGATCCAAATGCATATGGCACTACAGACGATTTTACAATAGTTTCAGGACTGCAATATGGATATTCAATAAAAAAGTTTTTGTTTATGCCAGCTCAATTAACTTTAGGTGGAGAGCATGTATATAATAATCTTAAAGACAGAATGTTAGGCTATAATAGAAAAATAGACCAAAAAATAAATATCGAAAGTTTATTTGTTCAAAATGAATGGAAAAATGAAAAGCTAAGCATTTTGTTAGGCTCGCGTTTAGACAGACATAATTTAATAAAAAATAAACCTATTTTTAGTCCAAGAGTAAATTTGAGATATAGCCCAAGTGGTTTAATTAGTGTTAGAGCAAGTTATTCGGCAGGCTTTAGAGCTCCTCAAACTTATGACGAAGACTTGCATGTTGCAGCGGTAGGCGGAGAAGTGTTTTTAATTAGTGTTGATCCAAATTTAAAAACTGAAAAATCGCAAACATATACTGCTTCTTTCGACCTATACAGAGCTTTTGGTAAGTTAGAAACAAATGTTTTGATAGAAGGATTTTATACAAACTTAGACAATGTATTTGTTTTAGAAGAAATAGGAAATGATGCTCAAGGAAATTTATTATTAGAACGCAGAAATGGTGCTGGTGCTGTTGTGAAAGGAATAAATTTAGAAGGAAAACTCGCACCATCAAATAAATTTCAGGCTCAATTAGGTTTTACTGTTCAAAAAAGTGAATATGTAGAGCCATTGGTTTGGAGTACTAATGAAAATCTAAGTCCGCAAAAAAGAATGTTTCGTTCACCAAGTACATATGGATATTTAACAGCTTTTTACAAACCAATAAAAGAGCTTAATGTTTCACTTTCAGGAACTTATACTGGTTCTATGCTTGTTCAGCATCTCGAAGGATATATTTCTGAAGATATGGAATTTGAAACTCCAGAATTTTTTGATTTGAATATTAAAATTGCATATGATTTTAAAATAAACTTAAGTGGAAGTTTGCAACTTAATGCAGGTGTTAAAAATATTTTTAACGCTTATCAAAAAGATTTTGATCAAGGTGAATTTCGCGATGCGGGTTATATTTATGGTCCAGGTTTGCCAAGAACTTACTTTGCAGGTTTAAAGATTATGATATAAAAAATCAGTTAAAAGTTAAAAAAGTTTTTAAAATTAAATTCGCTTGAGCGATTGACTAAACACTAAAAACTTAACACTCAACACTAAAAACTCTTTTAACACTTCAACTACGTTCAGTGCATCGCTTTTAACTTTTAACTGAATCATTAGCCGTTAATTTCGTCAAGTATAGCTTGAATATCATCTTGGCAACCACCGCAACCTGTTCCAGCATTAGTTTCTTCGCCAACTTCTTCAACAGTTTTTAAACCTTTTTCTTTTATTGCTTTAACGATTTCGCTTTTGTAAACTTCCATGCAATGACAAATAATCATATCTTCCATAATAATTAGTTTTAATTGTTAGTATTTAATTTAAAATTTATTTCTTGTCTGATAAACAGAAAAATTGAAAAAAAGTTTATTAAAGTTTATTTTATTACTAGTTTTTGCAAATTAATTTCATTTAAAGTGCTGATTTTCACAAGATAAACTCCAGAGCTGAAATTTTCTGAAACTTCAAAAAACTTAGAATTTACATTTTGTTGTAAGCAAACTTTTCCTGAAACATCAGTTATTTCTATAGAAATAATATTTTCTTCAGCTTCAATTTTAAAGTTGCCGTTTGAAGGATTTGGATAAATACTAATATTATTTTTGATATTATTAGCAATTCCAGTAACAACACCAACAGTAACAGTTGCAGTGTTCATGCAGTTGTTAGCATCAATAACAGCAACAGAGTACAGACCAGCACTTAAATTTTCAAGATATAAACCATGAGAGTTGTTTGACCAATTAATTTGGTAAGGTTCTGTACCACCAGTAATTGTTAAAGTAATTGTACCATCGGCATTTCCAGTGCTAGATTCATCAGTAACTTCAAAAGAAAGACTTGGTTTTTCAAAAAGTAAGATATAATTTTCTTTTACAATTACATCGTTTCCTTGTTCGTTTGAGCAAGTCAAACTTACAGTATATTCGCCAGCTTCTGAATAGAAATGTTGAGGATTTTGTTCTGTAGAGCTTGTGCCATCGCCAAAATTCCAAAGCCATTCTTGAGGATTATTTGTACTTAAATCTGTAAAGTTAACAGTTAAACTTCCACAGTTTTGAGTATTGTCTGCTGTAAAGTTTGCAATAGGAGAATTGCCGTTTTGAACTTCTATATCACCACATGCAGTTGCTATACAATTGTCATTAGTTGTTACAGTAACGCAATAAGCTCCTGGTGCAAGATTTGAAATTGTTGAACTTGTTTCATCATTTGACCATAGATAACTATATGGTGTTGTTCCGCCAGTAACTATAACGTGAGCAGAACCGTCATTTTCAGTTTCGCCAGATGCATTAGTAATTTCTATTTCTAAGTTAGGTATAGAATAAACATGAATATAGTTGTCCTTTGTCAAAGTATTATTACCAGAAGAATTGCTTACAGTTAAACTAACAGTATAGCTTCCAGCTTCTGAGTAAGTATGTGTTGGGTTTGGCTCTGAACTTGTATTTCCATCTCCAAAATTCCAAAGATATGATGTTGCATACTGAGAATTGTTTGTAAACTGAACAGTAATACTACCACATGCTGAAGTTTGATTTGCTTCAAAATTTGCAATTGGAGTAGGAGAAAGTGTTACTATAGTCGCACAGTCACCAACTGAACAACCATTTCCATCTGTAACTGTTACACAATATGTACCATCACCTAAACCTGTAATTTGACTTCCTGTTCCAGAAGAACCAGTCCAGTTATAAGTATAAGGTGTTGCACCACCACTAACGTTAGCTGTAACGCTTCCATCGTTTGCATTTGGAGCGGACTCATCAATAGCAGTTAAATTTAGTTGTGGTACCTGATTGATTGTAACATTTACATTATCGCTTGCTGTACAACCAAATTCATTTTCAACAACAACACTATAATTACCTGTAGTATTTACCACTAAAGTTTGTGTTCCTGGATTTCCATTCCATGAATAACTATTAAAGCCACTACCAGCATTTAAAGTAACAGAACCTCCACACTGAGATTGGTCTGCACCTAAGTTAACTGAAGGCACAGGATTTATTGTTGCAGTAACAGGAACTCGTGGGCTTATGCAATCTTCGCCTTTTACTTTCCAATTAAACCACGAATAATAGTAGGAAGATCCTTGATTACAGCCAGTTATGCTAACTAAACCATCTATTGTATAAGGATAGTTTGCGGTGCTTATTCTATATAAATTTGAGTTTGTTTGTGTTGTTAATTGGTAGCCATTGCCAGGTTGAATTTCCCAATTTAATGTTAAAGTAGTTGTAGAAGTTCCAACATATACAGACTCTGAGTATAATTCATTGTTTTCTGCATCTAAAAGTTTAATAGTTTTTGTTCCTCCAGTAAAACCACCTGCTCTTGCATCAACAGAAATTAAAGTCATAGGTTGATATACATCAAAATACAATATAGCTGCAACATTTTTTGCAGAACCGCCAACATTTGGTCCAACATTTTGTTCAATTCCTATATTATCTTGAACATAATAAGTTGTAGTGCTTGATAAAGCAGGGGTTGTGTAAGTATTTCCTGTATGAATTAAATTTCCTGAAATTTCGCTATCATACCAATTTAAAACTCCTGAACCACTTGCAGATAAGTTTACAGAACCTGTTCCGCATCTGTTTGCGTTGGTTATTTGAGGTGCTTCAGGACGATTTATTGTAATTGTTTCAGGTAATGTATAGCTGTCGTCGCTAACAGAGTTTGTAACTAATAAACTAACAGTAAAATTGCCATTTTGGGTATAAACATGTAATGGATTTTCTTCTGTAGAACTTGTGCCATCACCAAAATTCCACAAGTAAGAGTTACCAACTCCTTCACTTTGATTTGTAAATTGTATTTCGCCAGTGCAAGAAGAAGTTTCTTGTGCAGTAAATAAAGCTGTTGGTGCACCAGGAATAATTACTTTTATATAATCTGATTTGAGTTCTTCAATAGTACAGCCATTGCTTACAATTTCTAATTTTACATCAAAATTTCCAGTAGAATTATAAGTAATATTTGTAGGATTGAGTGCAGAACTTGTGCTTGGTGTAGCACCTTCAAAATACCAATTTCTGGAAGTAACTGTACCACCAGATGTTAAATCTTGAAAACTAATTGCTGAACCAATTCCAATAGTTGTATTAGCAGTTGAAAAATCAGGAACTGCTACATTGACTGGAACTAATTGCACATCTAATCTTGTTGATTGATTGTTTAGAACACTTACCGGCAAAGTTTTACTTACATATCCTGTTTTAGAAAAAGTTACTTCATAATCTCCTTCGTAAATTGGACGATGATAATTTCCAATAGGAGCAAAAGAATAAACAAATGAATTATAAGTGTCATGCCCAGCAATTTCAACTTTAACACTATCTAATGCATTTCCAGTACAAGCATCGGTAACAATTCCTCTAAAACCATAAAGTACTTGTTCTGTAAATGAAAGAAAAGCATTTTTATTGTAATTCCAATAGGCATTTAAATATTCAACATCAAGTTGTTTGTTATCAGAAATTTCTACAGTAAGTTCTTTAATATGTTTAAAATAATTAAAATAATCTTGACGAGAACCAGTAATAACATACCAATCTCCACCATGAGTAATTCCAGTAGTATTATATGATTCGGGTCCATCAAAATAACTTGAAGGCGAAACAGCTCTAACCTCGTTAACATAAACAGTACTTATATAATAATACCAGTTTTGGTCTGCATGTGGATTTTGGGAGCTTGTCCAAGAGTCCCAAGGGTAATTCATGCATTCAGTACCACCGTGAATATTTGCTGCCATAACAATATTGTGATTATTGGCATAATCCATTGTTAATTGTGTTTCGTTTTGAATAGGATTATTAGTTCCTCCATCTACACGAGGAAAATTTCTATTTAAGTCAACATTATTAGCGTTAGCTCTTCTCGAATAAGACACCGAAGTTCCATTGCTTGAATTATAAAAAGTTCCATCAGGATTTGCTAAAGGAGTTATGTGAATTTTTATATTGTTTAACATATTGGTAACTCTCTCGTCTGTACCGTAATTTGATAAAAGATAATCTGCAAAACGAAGCAATAAAACATAGCCAGTTAATTCATCACCGTGCATGGTACTCGACCACCAAAACTCAGGTTTGTCACTTGGTGTGTTTACATTATTTGAAATTATTAAAGTTAATAAAGGATAACCATTAATTGATGTTCCAAAATTTTCTAAAACACATAAATTAGGATAGTTAGTTACGAAATTTTGCATCATTTGCGAAAAAACCGCATGAGTTGGATACCTGTCCCAATTTGCCATTTGTGCAACTGTGGTAGCCATTGTTAAGGCTTTGGGTGTTTCGTAATAATCATAAACAGGCTCAAAACTTAAATTGTAAGTTAAAAAAGTTTCAAATTCTGTTTGATTTGCATAAGCATAAACAAAACCGTTTTTAAAATTATCTATTGATAATTTCGAAGATAATTCATTAACAAGTTCTATGTCATTGCACTTAAATTTAAAATAAAATTCTCCGCGTTCATTTAGTTTGTTATGAGCATAGTCAAGCTCTGGGCTTGAAACTTGTGCGAAAATCCATAAGCAGGATAAAAAAGCGAATAATGTAAAAATAAATTTTTTCATAATAAGTAGATTTTAAAGTTTTATAAAAGGTTTTCTGATAATTTTATTTTCAATGTAAATATTAATGAAATAATATGAATTATTCAAATTTTCAATGTCTATAAAAGTTTTAGTTGAATTAATATTTTCAAAAGTTTTAATAATTTTACCATCAACACTTAAAATTTGGATTTTAGAAATCGTTTGATTTGATTTAATGTTTAATAAATCTGAACTTGGGTTAGGATAAATTTCTATATTATCTGTAAAATGATTTTCTATTCCAGCAACAATAACAACTTGATAAGAAATAGTGTCTTCACCACATCCGCTTGAAGCTGTTAATGTAACTGTATATTCTCCATTGCTTTGATAAGTGTGAGTTGGATTTATTTCTGTGCTTGTTGTGTTGTCACCAAAATCCCAAATATAAGAATCTGCTGCAATTGAAGCGTTTGTAAAAGAAACGATATTATTATTAATAGTAAAATTAAAATCAGCAACAATTTCTTCGTTTACATAAATATTTAATGGAGTTTTTGCAGAATAACAATCAGGCAAGCTTATATTCCAATCATAAAAATATGGATAATATTTTTTCTCATCATACCACCAAACAGTATTGCTTTGTTTAATAGAAATTGCATTGCTAATATTGAATGGATAATTAAAATTTGAAAACATTCCACTAAAATCTCTGTATAAATTAGCAGTCGCTTCGCATCCTAATCTAAAATCTTCGCCTTGTATTAAATTAAAATCTAAAACAACAGTTTGTTCTCCGTTTTCAATAAATATTTCTTTTGATTCAAGAATTTCGCCCATTGAATTTTTCAAATAAATTGTTCTATTCCCATTTCCATCGGCATAAACTTTTACAGAGTGCAAATTGCAATTTTGATAACAATCGAAAATTAAATAATTATTAGATGCGTCAGACACATAACTTCCTCCGCTTTCGCGATTTAATTTTCCACCATTAAAGTTGCCACCGACAAATATTGTTTCAATAAAATATGTTGTGTTTTCGTGTAGTTCAGGTGTTGTGTAAGAATTTCCTTCATTAAATGGAATTGTATCGTTTATATTTTCAAACCATAAAATATTTCCATCTAAATCAAGATTAATTTCAAGATTGCCAGAATTTTCGCAAATCACAAAACTTGGAAGCTCAGGAATTTCATTTAAATTAATTTCAATAAAATTTTCTTTTATAATAAAATTTTCTCCAAAAGAGTTCTGAGCAATAAGTTTTACTGTATAAGTTCCGTTTTGAGAATAAAAATGTTCTGGCTCAAATTCTGTACTAGTTTTTCCATCGCCAAAATCCCACAAAAATTCGGAATCTGATGAGGCTTCGGATAAATTTATAAACTGTACATTTGGCGAACATTCAAAAATTTGCTGATTTGAAGTAAAATTTGCCAAAGGAGATGTGTTTTCCAAATTAACAAGCTGAACATCAAGCAGAGTTTGTTGGTAATCATTAATTTCGACTTCAAAAGTTTTTGTTTTATAGCCTTCTGCAGAAAAACTAACAAGATAATTTCCTTGTTTTAACAAACGGTAATAATCGCCGTGTTGAGGGAAAGAAAACACATGAGAATTTAATTTGTCAAAATTTTCTATCCACACTTTTGCTTGCAATGGTTCGTGAGTTATAGAGTCTGTAACTATGCCTCGCAAACCATAAGTAACTTGTTTTAAATAATCTAACAAAGCTTTTTTATTGTATTCCCAATGAGCAGGTAAGTCTTCTGCATCTAAAAGTTTTTTAGTACTTAATTCCAAAGTTACTTCTCGACAATTATGATAGTAATTCATATAATCTTGACGACTTCCAGTAATAGTGTACCAAGCGTAACCATTTGTAACTCCGTTGTTTTGGTCTGTAAAATAACCCGAAGCCGAGTTTTCTTGAGCATTAGTTGCATATTCTGTAGAAACAAATTCCCACCATAAATTATCTGCAGGCAATTCTGAATGCGTATCGAAAGGATAATTTACAAGTTCTGCTCCGCTATGAGTATTTGCTGACATTACAAACTTGTGATTTTCAGCATATTCCATAAAAGCTACAGTTTCTATACCATACTCATTGCCATCAGGATGGTTGCCAGCGTCAAAGTCTTTGTAATTTCTGTTTAAATCAATGCTTTGAGCATTATATCTAATCGAATTGCTCACTGTGCTATTGTCTGACCTATAAGTGCCATCAGGATTTGCAAGCGGATTTATATAAATTTGAACAGAATTAATTAAATCGGTAATTCCTGAAATAGAACCATAATTTTCTAATAAATAGTTTATCAATCTCAATAAAACAGCTCCACCAATAAGCTCATCTCCATGCATTTGACCTGTATATAAAAATTCTGGTTCAGCTTCGTCAATATTTACGTTGTCAGAAATTTTAACCGCTAAAAGCGAACGTCCTTCAGTAGAAAAACCAATGGTATCTAACTTGCAAATATTAGGATAATCTTGTGCGAATTTTTGCATCATTTCAACATAAACCTCATAAGTTGGATATTTATCCCAATTTTGCATTTCTTCAATGCTTGTTGCCATAGTCAAAGCTCTTGAGCGATTATAATAATCTTTAACAAGTTCAAAATTTTTATTAGTTTTTAAGAAATTTTCAAACTCTTTGGCATTGGCGTAAGCAAAAATATTTTCTCCATCATAATTATCAATAGATAAAATTCTTGAAAAATGTTGTAATTCCTGTGGAGTAGCAGAAAATTTAATAAAAACTTCAGCTCTGTCGTTTAAAATAGTCCTTGCTTTCTGAAGTTCAGTTTGTTGCTGTCCAAATAAGGTAATACAACTAAAAAATATAGAAAATATGCACAAAGTAAAAACTCTCATCAGAAAAAGAATTATTTAGATTTCAAAGTTACGAAGAAAAAGTTTATGTTAGACGAAAAATTGATAAAAAATATAATCGCCATTTATTTTAATAGAACCGTTTAAATATACGGCAAATTATGTAAAAAATGAAAGTTTTTATTTTTGTGTATAATAAGAAAAATAATATTTATTTTTATCAGGATTGGCATATCAGTTTGGCATTTTGAGCAACAGTGTCAAAAAATCTAAATATTTTACAATATTCACAATGTTTTTTTGTTTTAAGATATGTTAAGTTTTTATAATTTTGCAAAATGAAAACAAAGATTTTTTTGGTTTTTATTACGGTTTTTTCTGTTTTTACTATAAACGCTCAAATTAGCGACTCTAGTATAAATATGTTAAAATTTTCCATTAATTATTCTGCTCATCTTCCTGGTGGCGATATGGCTCAACGTTTTGGAATGTCTTCTATGATTGGTGGAAGTTTAGAATATAAAATAGCTTCTAATTGGGGATTTGGGTTAGAATTTGCTTATATCTTCGGCGGAAAAGTAAAAGACACTACTATTTTTAATAATATTGCAACAGAAACAGGATACATTATTAATCAATATGGTGAATATGCAACCTTCACTTTGTCAGAAAGAGGTATGTACGCAGGAGCTAATCTAAGTAAACTTATTCCTGTTTTTGGACCAAATAAAAATTCTGGGATTTTAGTAAGCCTTGGAGCAGGACTTTTGCAGCATCATATTCATATCGAAAATAAAGACAATAACGCACCGCAAATTTTAGGTGATTATAAAAAGGGATACGACAGACTAAGCAATGGACTTGCAGTAAAAGAATTTATAGGTTATCAACATTTGGATAATAAACGACTAATTAATTTTTATATAGGATTTGAGTTTTATCAAGCTTTTACAATGAGCCGAAGAGATTATGACTTTAATCTTATGAGATATGATGATACAAAACGAAAAGATTTTTTAAGTGGTATTAGATTTGGATGGATAATTCCATTTTATACAAAATCACCAGAAAAATATTACTTTTATTAAATATGCTTTTTGCTTATAAAATAATTACTCAATCATATTTTTTTGCAATAAAAATTGCTTCAATCTTTAATAAAAAAGCAAAATTAATGATTGAAGGCAGAAAAAATCAAATTCAAGAAATTAAATCTAAAATTGATAAAAACTCAAAATATATATGGTTTCACTGTGCGTCTTTAGGTGAATTTGAACAAGGCAGACCACTAATTGAAAAAATAAAAACTGAAAAACCAGAATATAAAATTATTTTAAGTTTTTTTAGTCCAAGTGGTTACGAACCTCGAAAAAATTACCAATTTGCAGATATAGTTTGCTATTTGCCTTTCGATTCACGAAAAAATGCAAAAGAATTTATTGAAACAGTAAACCCAGTTACTGCAATTTTTGTAAAATATGAAATATGGTATTATTTCTTAGAAAAATTAAATAAAAACAAAATCCCAACTTATTTAATTGCTGCTATTTTTCGTCCAAATCAAGTGTTTTTTAAGTCTTATGGAAAAACTTATCGCAAAGCCTTAGGTTTTTTTAGCAAAATATTTGTGCAAACAGAAGAAACAGAAAAATTATTACATAAATACAATTTCAAAAACACTTTAGTTTGCGGAGATACAAGAATTGATAGAGTTGTTGCTATAGCTAATGAAAAATATGAAAATCCAATTCTTGAAAAATTTTGCGAAGGCAAAAAATGTTTTGTTTATGGAAGCACTTGGGCAGCAGACGAAAAAATTATAACAAACTTCATAAACTCTTCGCCTGAAGATTATGTTTTTATTATTGCTCCTCACGAAATTTCTGAACAGAATATAAAAAACTTAGAAAAAAGACTTAAAATTACAAGTCAAAGATTATCTAAGATAGAAACCCTAAATCCCGACACACGATTAATTATAATTGATTCTATTGGAATTTTGTCAAAATTATATCGTTATGCAAATATTGCATATATTGGAGGAGGTTTTGGAAAAGGAATTCATAATATTTTAGAAGCTGTTGTTTATGAAATTCCAGTAGTTTTTGGACCAAATCACAAAAAGTTTAACGAAGCTGTACAATTAATAAAAAACGAAGTTGCTTTTAGCATAAACAACTCTGAAGAATATAAAAATATAATGAATGTGTTGATTAGTGATGTAAATGTGATAGAAAAGTGTAAAATTAATGCAAATTCGTACGTAAACAATTCTTTTGGTTCTACGCATAAAATATTTGATAATTTACATTATCTATGAAAAAAAATGATGTTTTAAAGAGCATTTTTTTACTTTTAAAATGTGAATATCTTTTTTTTTAAATATTTCTTTGAAAAATGTAATAGTTTGATTTATAAACAAATGCCACAAAAAGAATAAAGGGATTGGATAATTGAACAATGAGTTGTTAAAAAATAAATTTAAAATTGTTGAATTGCTTATTTGTTAAGGTTTTTGAACGGTTAATTTCTTTTTTCTCAAAATTTCTTGCAAATATTTAAGTGCTTGATTTATGACTTTTTAAGAAGTTTTTAAATTATTTCCCAACAATTGTTGATAAACTGTTTTTTGTTTTTTTGTCTAAACTCTATATTTTAGTACTTGCAAATTTTCCCAATATTTTGGGATTTGTTTTTTTAAAAATCAGATATTAAAAAGTATAATAAAAAATGAACTTGGAAAATAAACAAATGACACAGAATTTTAAGGAAGAAGTAAAGAGAAAGATTTTTAGCGATTCTGAAGCTTTTTTAGCTAGTCAAGAGTATTTTAAGGGCGATGACCTTGCTGCAAGAGTGTGGATTAATAAATACGCACTAAAAGATTCAGATGGCAATTTGTACGAACTTACTCCAGACGATATGCACAGACGTTTGGCTAAAGAGATATATCGAATAGAAACGAAATACGATAATCCTCTTTCGGAAGAAACTATTTATGAATTATTGAAAGATTTTAAATATATAGTTCCTCAAGGTGGTCCAATGTCGGGTATTGGTAACAATCTGCAAATTGTTTCTTTATCAAATTGTTTTGTAATTGGACACGACAAACCAACAGATTCTTACGGTGGAATTTTAAAAATCGACCAAGAACAAGTTCAGCTGATGAAAAGACGTGGAGGCGTTGGACACGACCTTTCACATTTAAGACCAAAAGGCTCGCCAGTAAAAAATTCAGCCCTAACTTCTACTGGAATTGTGCCTTTTATGGAAAGATATTCTAACACTACTCGCGAAGTTGCTCAAGACGGAAGAAGAGGAGCGTTGATGCTTTCGGTTTCGGTAAAACACCCTGATAGCGAAGATTTTATTGACGTAAAATTAACTCAAGGTAAAGTTACAGGAGCAAATGTTTCTGTAAAACTTACTGATGAGTTTATGAATGCACTTATTAATAAAGATAAGTTTATTCAACAATTCCCAATAGATGATAGAGCACCTAAGTATATTAAGGAAGTTGACCCACAAAAAATTTGGAAAAAAATTATTCATAATGCATGGAAATCTGCTGAACCAGGAATTTTGTTCTGGGACACTATAATACGCGAGTCGGTAGCAGATTGTTATGCAGATTTGGGATATAAAACTGTTTCTACAAATCCTTGTGGAGAAATTCCGCTTTGCCCATACGACTCTTGTAGATTGCTAGCAATAAATTTATATTCTTATGTGGATAACCCATTTACAAAAGAAGCTAAGTTTAATTTCGACAAGTTTAAAAAACACGTTGGCTATGCTCAAAAAATGATGGACGATATTATTGATTTAGAATTAGAAAAAATAGACCAAATTCTAGCAAAAATCAATTCCGACCCCGAAGATATAGAAGTAAAAAGAGTTGAAAGAAAACTTTGGGAAAATATTAGACGCAAAGCCGAAGAAGGAAGAAGAACTGGATTAGGCATTACTGCCGAAGGCGATATGTTGGCAGCATTAGGACTAACTTATGGAACTGATACAGCAAACGAATTTGCAACAGAAGTTCACAAAACTCTTGCAATAGAAGCATATAGATCTTCCGTAAATATGGCTAAAGAAAGAATGCCATTTAAGATTTACGATAGCCAAAGAGAAAAAAATAATCCATTTATCGAAAGGCTAAGACAAGCAGACCCAGAAATGGTAAGAGAAATGGAAAATTATGGAAGAAGAAATATTTCTCTTTTAACAATTGCTCCTACAGGAACTACAAGCCTAATGACACAAACAACATCGGGAATAGAACCTGTGTTTAGACCATTTTACACTAGACGAAGAAAAGTTAATCCAAACGACCCAGAAGTAAGAGTCGATTTCGTTGACGAACAAGGCGACAAATGGGAAGAATACAAAGTTTTCCACCATAAATTTTTAACATGGCTTCAAATTAATAAATATGATGTTGAAGAAGTTAAAAATATGTCTAATGACCAAGTCGAAGAACTTGTAAAAAAATCACCATATTACAAAGCAACTGCAGCAGATATTGATTATTTAAGCAAAGTTAGAATGCAAGGAGCAATTCAAAAATGGGTTGACCATAGCATTAGCGTAACTATAAATATGCCAGAAAATGTTTCGGAAGAAATGGTTGAAGAATGTTATTTCGAAGCTTGGAAATGTGGATGTAAAGGAATTACAGTTTATAGAGAAGGTTCTAGAGCAGGCGTGTTAATTTCTGACGATAAAAATAATCAACAAGCAAAACAAATGCTTGAACTTAAACGTCCAAAAGTTCTAGATGCAGATATAGTTAGATTTAGAAACGACGACGAAGAATGGATAGCTTTTGTTGGATTATTAAACGGAATGCCATACGAAATCTTTACAGGTAGAGTCGAAGAAGATACTTTAAATATTCCTAAAGCAATAGAAAATGGTAGAATAATTAAAGAAAGAGATGCAGAAGGAAATAATAGATACGACTTCCAATACACAAACAGATATGGCTATGCTACAACTTTCCAAGGATTGTCGCATCAATTTGATAAAACTTTCTGGAACTATGCAAAACTAATCTCAGGAGTATTACGACACGGAATGGCTATAGATAAAGCTGTGGAATTAGTATCTTCATTAGAATTTGATAACGACAGCATTAACACTTGGAAACGCGGTGTTGAAAGAGCTTTACGAAAATATATCCCTAATGGAACCAAAGCTTCTAAAAAAGGAGATATTTGCGAAGGCTGTCAACAAGAAGATACTCAAGTTTACCAAGACGGCTGCGTAATTTGCACAGAATGTGGACACTCTAAATGTAGTTAAAAGTTGAAAGCGATGCACTGAACGTAGTTGAAGTGTTAAAAGTCAAAAGATGAAAGAAGTTTAAGTTTTTAAGTAAGTATAAAGCAAAAACAGAGAATTTTTAAATAGGTTCTCTGTTTTTTTATAAATTTTTTTAAAAATCCCACTTTTAACTTTTAACTGATTCGTCCTCAATTTCAGAGCCTTGCATTTTAACACTTCTGAAACACCTTGAATGTTGTTTTAAAACTTATTATAAACAGCCTAATCCGCTCGCCCCCAACACCTATGAAGCTCGCTTTCAACACCCATGAAGCTCGCTCGGATTTATAATCCGAGTGCTTGGTAATGTTACACTTGGATTAAAAATCCGAGCGAGCGGGTAAGCGTGTGTGGTTTGTCCGTAGGACAACATGTGATTAACCGTAGGTGAAGCCTACGGTATGATGCCCTCTCAAAGGCTTTGCCCGCAAGGGCAACACAATAAACATAATTAAAAGTTTCTCAAGTTTCAACCGAGTTTACGAGCTCGCTGAAAGCAAAAGTTTATGAAGAAAGAAAAGTTGAACTCGCAGTCATTATTAAAGGTTTTTAAATTAATTTTTTAAAAATCCAACTTTTAACTTTTAACTTTTAACTTTTAACTGATATTTTTTCTAACTTCGCAGAAAATTTATATCTATGTTGACATTAAGATTAATTAGAGAAGAAAAAGACAGAGTTATCAAACAACTTAGAGTGAAAAACTTTGAGGCGGAAGAATTAATTGAAAAAATAATTGAACTCGACAATAAAAGAAAAGATTATCAATTTAATAAAGATAATCTTCAATCTCAATTAAATGATATTTCTAAAGAAATTGGAATTTTATACGCTCAAAAGAAAAAAGACGAAGCAGAACAAGCAAAGGGAAAGACTGTAGGCATTAAAGAAGAATTGCAAAAATTCGAAGACTTGCTCAGCTCTGTCGAAAAAGAAATGGATTCTATTATCGTTTTGTTGCCAAATATCCCTCACGAGTCTGTTCCTGCAGGAAAAACAGCAGAAGATAATGAAATAGTTAAAGAAGGCGGAAAAATGCCAGACTTAACTGTTAAAAAACCTCATTGGGATTTAATAAAAGAATATGATATTATTGATTTTGAGCTTGGTACAAAAATAACTGGAGCTGGATTTCCTGTTTATAAAGGCAAAGGAGCAAAACTTCAAAGAGCTTTGATAAATTTCTTCTTAGACCAAGCCGAAAAAGCAGGATATACCGAAATTCAACCACCGCTATTAGTGAACGAAGATTCTGGTTTTGGCACAGGTCAACTTCCCGACAAAGAAGGACAAATGTATCATATTACTTTGGATAATTTTTACTTAATTCCAACAGCTGAAGTGCCTGTTACCAACATTTATAGAAATGTGATATTAGAAGAAAAAGATTTTCCTATAAAAAATGTTGCTTATTCAGCTTGTTTCAGACGCGAGGCAGGTTCTTGGGGAGCTCATGTAAGAGGATTAAATCGCTTACATCAATTCGATAAAGTAGAAATTGTGCAAATAGCTAAGCCAGAAAATTCTTATGCTGTTTTAGAAGAAATGAAAAATCATATAGAATCTTTATTGATAAAACTAAATTTACCATATCGTATTTTAAAACTTTGTGGTGGAGATATTAGTTTTACTTCGGCTTTGACTTTTGATTTTGAAGTGTTTTCTGCTGCTCAAGAAAGATGGTTAGAAGTAAGTTCGGTTTCTAATTTCGAAGATTTTCAAGCCAATAGACTTAAACTAAGATATAGACCAGAAAACGAGAAAAAAACACGCTTGGCACATAGTTTAAATGGTTCGGCATTGGCATTGCCACGAATTATGGCTGCATTATTAGAAAATAATCAAACAGAAAAAGGAATAGTTGTGCCAGAAGTGTTAAGACATTTTACAGGTTTTGATATTATTACAAAATAAAATTTAAAAGTGAATTTTAAACTATATAAATATTTTATTTTTCTAATTGTTTTTACAGTTTTTAGCCAGTTTTCTGCCTTTTCGCAAAATGCTGATGCTCAGTTAGCTTTTAGATATTATCAAAACAAAGAATTTGAAAAAGCAGCTACTTTATATGAAAAATTATATAGGCAAAACGGCTACAAAAACAATAGAGACTATTACCTAAGATGTCTTTCAGAACTTAAAGAATTTGATACAGCAGAAAAATTTCTTAAAAAAGAAATTAAAAAAAATGCAAATGATTTTTATTTAATGATAGATTTAGGAATGGTTTATCAGCAAACCAACCGTTTTAAAGATGCAATTGCCGAATTTGATAAAGTTGTTGAAATTGTAAAGTTAAATAGAAATAATATAAATGCAGCCGCCGCTGTTTTCACGGGTTATCGTCAATATGAATATGCAGAAAAAGTGTATTTAGAAGGAGTGAAAAACACAAATTACGATTACACTATGGAGTTGGGAAATTTATTTTATTTGCAGAGAGATTATCCTAAAATGATGAGTTATTATCTTGATTATTTGGAAGAATATCCTCAAAATTTGAATGTAATTCAATCGCGCTTACAATATGTTATGACAAACGATATTGACCAAAGCATTGACGATATTGTTGAGACAAGCGTAATGGACAGAATACAGAAAAAACCGCAAGTTGAGGTATATTCACAATTAATAATTTGGCAATACACTCAAACAGGGCGATTTAGACTTGCTCTCAATCAACTTTTTGCAATAGACAAAAGAAATAAAAAATCTGAAAGCGATATTTTAAATTATGGAATAATTTTATTTGAAAATTTAGAATACGATTTAGCTCTCGAGGCTTTTAATTATATTATGAATAAAGGCACAGACAACGCATATTATAGTTCTGCTTATGTCGAAAGTTTGAATGTGCTTTATGTTAAAACTTTAAATCAAGAAAAGCCAAGCAAAGACGAGCTAACTCAATTAAGAAACAAGCTCGAAGAATCCTTGAAAGTCCTCCCACGTAAAGAAACTTATAAAATAATTTATGCAATAATAAATTTAGATGCTTTTTATTTGAATAATTATGATAGTGCAATCAATTTGGCTGTAAAAAGCATAGAAGATAATAGATTTATTACAGAGCAAACATTAACATTAAAACTTTTGCTTGCAGATATTTATTTTTTAAGTGAAAATACTTGGGAAGCTATATTAACTTATGCAGAAGTTGAAAAAGCTGCCCCTGAGCGTCCAATAGGGCATGAAGCAAGATTTAGAAAGGCAAAACTTGCATATTATACAGGACAGTTTAAATGGGCACAAGCACAGTTAGATGTGTTGAAAGCCAGCACTTCTAAACTTATTGCTAATGATGCTATGGAATTGAGCATGTTCATTTCCGACAATTATAATTTGGACACAACAGAAACCACAATGCAAATTTTTGCCAGAGCCGATTTTTACATTTTCTCAAAGCAATACGAAAGAGCTTTTGCAGGCTTGGACTCTATTGTTGAGCTTTATCCAAATCATGGACTTATTGATGATGTATTGTATAGAAAAGGAGAAATTTATCAAGCTATTGGCAATTACGAAAAAGCATCATCTTATTACAATCAAGTTGCTACAACATATTACTATGATATTTTGGGCGATAATGCACTTTTTAAATATGCAGTTTGTCAAGAAAAACTTAGACATTTCGATACAGCTCAAGAGGCTTATTTAAAATTAATAAAAGACTATCCTGGCAGTATTTTTACTGTAGAGGCAAGAAAAAATTTACGGCGTTTGAGCGAGAGCAAATAAATGGAAAAGGTAGAAAAAGATAGAGTAATTTTAGGAATTGACCCAGGAACCAACATTATGGGTTACGGAGTTATTCATGAAAAAGGAAAAACTATTGAATGTGTTGGTTTTGGAGTTGTTGACATGCGAAAACTCGATGGGCACTTCAATATATTAAAGCATATTTACGAAAGGACAATTCAACTTATAGATGGTTTTAAGCCCGATGAGCTTGCAATAGAATCGCCTTTTCAGGGAAAGAATGTGCAGTCTATGCTAAAACTTGGCAGAGCACAAGGAGCGGCAATTTCAGCGGCACTTACTCGAACAATACCAATTTATGAATATGCACCGCGAAAAATTAAGTTAGCAATTACAGGTAGTGGAGCAGCTTCAAAAGAGCAAGTTGCAGGAATGTTGCAAAAACTTTTAAAACTTGAAGAACTCCCAAAAGAACTTGACGCTACAGACGGTTTAGCAGCTGCAATGTGCCATTACTACCAAAAAGAAAAAATCACTTCTGACTCAAAAATCAAAAATTGGAAAGACTATGTTGACAGGAAGAATATTGAGTATTAGGGGGCATTTTGTGAATTAAAATACTTATATTTGTATTGATTTTTTGAAAATTATTTTTAAATTGCGGGAATAGAAAATAAGAATGTCAGTTTTACAAACATACAAATTAAGACAAATAAAATCCCCATTAAATTATATTGGCGGAAAATCAAAACTGTTGCCTCAACTTCTGCCTTTGTTTCCAAAGCATATCGATAATTTTATTGATTTATTTGCAGGAGGTTGTAATGTTGGAATTAATGTAACTGCTAATAAAATTTATTGCAACGATATTTTGAGCTATTTAATTGAAATGTACAAAGTGTTTCAACAAAATAGTATGGATAATACTTTGAAATATATCGAAAAGCGAATTAATGATTTTAATTTGTCTTTGACAAATGAAACAGGTTATAAAAATTTACGAAAAGAGTATAATGAACATAAAAACCCTTTAGATTTGTTTGTTTTAGTTGCATTTTCTTTCAATCATCAAATTCGCTTTAATAATAGCCACGAGTTTAACAATCCTTTTGGTCGTGAACGAAGTAGTTTTAATGCTACAATGAGGCAAAATTTAGTGCGTTTTATCCTTAGAATAAAAGAGATAAATATTGAATTTTCTGATTTTTGTTTTAATGATTTTGATTTTTCCAATTTTGGAATAAACGATTTTGTTTATTGCGATCCACCTTATTTAATTACAACAGGAACTTATAATGACGGAAAACGTGGTTTTAAAGGATGGACAGAAAAAGAAGAAGAAGAATTATTGAATTTGTTAGATGATTTGAATGGGAAAAATATAAAATTTGCTCTTTCTAATGTGTTAGAACACAAGGGGAAATCAAATAAGATTTTGAAAACTTGGATTAATAACAATCCAAATTATAAAATTAATTTTATTGATTACAACTATTCAAATTCTAATTATCAAACTATTGTGCGTGATAAAAATGCGAGCATAGAAGTTTTAATAACAAATTACGAACCTGAAAAACCAATTAAAGAACCAACACTTTTTGATAATTTATTTTGATTTATGAGGTATATTGGAAACAAAGAGAATTTGCTTGATAAGATATACCAAGCAATGCAATCAAAAAACATTAAAGGAAATTCTTTTTTCGATTTTTTTTCAGGGACAGCAAATGTTGGTAAGTTTTTTAAAAAATTAAACTATCAGGTTTATTCCTCAGATTTACTTTATTTCTCTTATGTTTTACAGCAAGCATACATAAAAAATAACGAGGAATTATATTTTGAAAAACTGTTAAATAAGCTCAGTTTTCAAAGTCGGAGTTTGTTTGCTTCGCCTTTATATAAAGTTGTAGAGTATCTCCTGTTTTCCGCATTGGGACACCCTAAAAATTTTCTTTAATAATTTTGTACAGTTCAGCTTGTTTTTCATCCATATTTAGTAATTTAGTTTTCTCATATTTTGAGTCGGGTAATTGGTAGGTAATTTGATACATATTATGTGTTAACTCGTTTGCCTTTTGAACTGAAATACTTGATTTTTCTTTTTGTAATACTCTTTCTAATTCCTTATAAATCAGGTATGCAGTAAATGCAATGCAAATGTGTGCTTCAATGCGGTGTTTTAGTCTATGGTAGATGGGGCGTATGCGAAGATCTGTCTTTGATATTCGGAATGCTTTTTCAATATGCCATAACTGCCCATAGTTTTCCAAAATCATATTGTCTTCAAGATTGCTGTTCGCAACATAACCTTTCAATCCATCCCAAACGCTATCAAATTCAAATTTTTGGTAATTAATGTTAATTGTTACATCACCTGTTATTTCAAGATACTTGTTATATCCTCTATTATTAATATTAGCTTTGGTAAGCCGTCCAAGATTTAAGCGTTTTTCTAAGCGTTCCAAACCTTTTTTGCGGTTATAGGCATCCTTACGCGCTCTTTTGGCTGAGTAATGAATAATTAGTCGTCGCGTTCTTAATTCGCCTTCAATTTCTATCTGCTGTTCGATATGATGAAAGCTACCATCATTGTAGTCTTGCTCAATTATTTCCTTCTGAATTACCTTGCTTTCATTTTTAAGCCTAGCTCCAATAATATATTTGTAACCGTATTCTTCTAATGCTTTTAGATTTTCTTTTGAAAGCAAGCCTGCATCAGCTATAACGATAGGCTTGTCTATCTTAAACTTTTCTTGCATTCTCTCCAAGAATGGTATCAAAGTTCGTCCTTCGTAAGTATTACCTTCAAAAATATCATAACCAATCGGATAACCACCTAATCCGACTAAAAGCCCAATAATTATTTGTGGATTGTCATGTTTACCATCCTTATTAAATCCTCTTTTACGCAAATCGTCTTCATCACTTGCCTCAAAGTAAAGCGTTGTCAAATCATAAAATACAACATTTATATTACCTCCTAACGTGCGTTTTGTATGAAGAAAAGCAATTTGTTCAACCTGTTCTTTAAGTTTATTACTGAGCTTATCCAAAAAACGATAAATTTTATCAACATCAATAACAACACCTTGATAACGATAAAGATATTCGCTTGTTTTTAGCTTGCTCAATGGGAAAGCCAAACGAGTAATTACCAAATGTCTAAAAATAGACTCTTTGATTAAACCAAACCCTATATAGTCATAAATCTTACCAAATATAAGTTCTGGACCGACAGTTCGAATATGCGAATTATTAAGTAAAGAAAATGCCTGTTCAACTAACGCATCGTTCGTAGAAGCGAAAAGAGATAATTGAGACTGCATTTTTTCCATTTCTTGCTGTGCTTGCAATTTTAACCGATCAATTTCGTGGCGCTCAGTGCCGCAACCTATCGTTTTTTCCACTTTATAACGACCATTATACTTGCTAATTATCTGAATACTAACACTTCCAGAGCGATTTTTCTTTTCTCGAATATACATATTAAAAAATTTGGGACACCCAAAAATAGTAAAATATTTTCATATCTTATTGATTAACAGCAAAATAGTTTGGGTGTCCCGAAAAAGTGCGGAAAACAGGAAAGTACAACAACTTTAAAAACTGAAGTTTAAATATTCACAAAATAAATTTTATAAATTACCTTCCACCTTTTCTTCCCACAAAAAATTTCTAAAACTCATTATTTTTTTTATTTTTGCAGAAATAGTAAAAACCTAAAAAATTTAATAAATATGAAACAAATAATCGAATGTGTTCCAAATTTTAGTGAAGGTCGTGATATGTCAATTATAAAGCAAATTACAGATGTAATTACTGCTGTTGACGGTGTTAAACTTTTAGATGTTGACCCAGGTGCTGCAACAAATCGTACTGTTGTAACTTTTGTAGGTACGCCAAACGAAGTTTTAGAGGCTGCTTTTCAAGCTGTGAAAAAAGCTTCTCAAATTATTGATATGAGCAAACACAAAGGAGCCCACCCACGCTTTGGAGCAACTGATGTTTGTCCACTTATTCCTATTTCTAATATAAGCATGGAAGAAACTGCTGAACTGGCACGAAAACTAGCTAAAAGAATAGGCGAAGAACTAAATATTCCTGTTTATTGCTACGAAAATGCTGCATTTACAGAAAAACGCAGAAATTTAGCTAACTGCCGTAGCGGTGAATACGAAGGTTTGGCGAAAAAAATTACTAGCCAAGAGTGGAAACCAGATTTCGGCTCTAATGTTTGGGACGCTCACACAATGAGAACAGGCGCTACTGCGGTTGGTGCAAGAAATTTCTTAGTAGCATATAATATAAACCTAAACACAACTTCTGTGTTTAAAGCAAACTCTGTAGCTTTTGATGTTAGAGAAAAAGGAAGAGTAAAAAGAGAAGGACATCCAGTTACAGGAAAACCAGTACTTGATAAAGACGGAAATAAAGTTTACGAACCAGGACTTTTAAAATCAGTAAAAGCTATTGGCTGGTATATCGAAGAATATGGAGTAGCTCAAATTTCTATGAACCTTACAGATATTAGCGTTACACCTGTGCATGTAGCTTTCGATACTGTTTGTGAAAGAGCAACAGCTAATGGTTTAAGAGTTACAGGCTCAGAACTTGTTGGTGTTATACCATTAAAAGCAATTTTAGATGCGGGAAAATATTTCTTAAAAAAACAAGGACGTTCAACAGGAATTTCAGATGCTGAAATTATTAAAATTGCTGTAAAATCTTTAGGATTAGACGAGCTAAAACCTTTCGACCCAAAGAAAAATATCATAGAGTATATGCTTGAAGATGACAATAACAAAAAACTTGTTGACATGAATTTAGTTGATTTCTGTCATCTTGCAGGCTCAGAAGCACCAGCACCAGGTGGAGGTTCGGTATCTGCTTATATTGGAGCTTTGGGAGCTGCTTTGGGAACAATGGTAGCAAATCTTAGTGCTAACAAATATCGCCACGACGACCAATGGGAAAACTTTAGCGATTGGGCAGATAAAGGAAAAGCATATCATGACGAGTTGCTAAAACTTGTTGACGAAGATACTGTTGCTTATTCTGGAATTATTGAATCTTACGGCTTGCCAAAAGGAAATGATGAGGAAAAAGCACTACGCTCACAAGCAATTCAAGATGCAACAAAATATGCAATTGAAGTACCTTTTAAAATTATGAAAGTTTGTTACAATAGCATGGAAGTTATGCTAGAAATGGCAAAAACAGGACTTGAAGCTTCGGTAAGCGATGCTGCTATTGGTGCTATTGCTGCAAGAACAGGAGTACAAGGCGGATTCCTAAATGTTAAAATAAATGCACCTAGCTATAAAGACAAATCCTTTGTTGATAAAGTAATTGCAGAAGGTAATGAAATTGAAAGAAAAGCCATAGCCCTTGAAAAGGAAATTATGGAGATTGCATTAGCCAAAATCGAAAAATAATACGGCGTTCATAAGTGTTCAACTGCTGCGTTGCTTTCGATGTTCAAACTCAGTCACGTACACTTCGGCTTTGCTCAGTGCATCGCTTCTGGTACGCTCCTTCGTTTTCAATCTCATATGCCTTGCATTTGAACACTTCTGAAACACCTTGATTGATTTTATGATATAAATATTAATTAACAATTTGTATATTGTAGAACCTACACATGCGTTGTTTCTACAACAATGCCAATTTATTTATATTTCAAAAAATTTTTAAAAAACACTCAAAAATTTGCTTTTAATTCTGTTTTTATGTATTTTTGCATAAAATTAGAAGTAAAACAGGCATGGATTTTTGGCAATTAAGAAATCAATTTTATAACTTGGTTTGTTTTAATATCAATCAAGTATATGCTTGGCGACCTAACTTTGAGAAAACTAACCTCACTCGTTGGGTTAAGCAGAATTATATTATAAAACTACGTAATTCTTGGTATAGTTTTCCTGAATATTTAGAAACTCCTAATATTCAGCACTTTATATCTAACAAAATTTATAGTCCATCATATATAAGTTTACACTCTGCATTAGCGTTTTATGGCATTATTCCAGAGGCAATAGTAAGAACAACAGCAGTAAGTTCATTGAAAAAAATGAGTTTTGAGAATGCTTTTGGTTCGTTTTCTTATCAGCAAATTTTGCCAGAATTAATGTTCGGTAGTGAACAAAAAATATTTTTAAATAAACATAGTTTGATTTTTGCTTCTCCCGAAAAAGCAATTTTAGATTTACTATATCTTTATCCACAATATACTACAGAACAAGAAATCAGAGACTTGCGTTTTGACGAAGAATTTATGCAAGAGGATTTAAACTTAGAACGTCTTAATGAGTTTACAGAAAGATTTCAGTCAAAAATATTACGAAATAGAGTTAATACACTTTTAAAAATTTATGATTTATGCTAAATTTTGAACAAATAAAAAATTATTTTCCTCCACAAATAAGAGAAAATCCTGCACACAATAAATATATTCTAAAGGAGTATATTCAACTGATGATTTTAAATTTTTTATCAAGCTCAAAATATGTAAAAAAAATTGCTTTTATAGGTGATACAAATTTACGTTTGTTAAAAGGAATTGATAGATTTTCTGAAGATTTAGATTTTGACTGTAAAGATTTTTCTATAGAAGAATTTGTTGAAATGTCGCAATCGGTTTTGACTTTTTTTAAAGCGTTCTGGGATAAAAGCCGAAACAAGAGAAAAGCAAAGTGATAAATTAACAGCTTTTCGTTCAAGATTTTATTTTCCAGAGTTATTGTTTGAATTAGGTTTGTCGGCATACAAGGAAGAACGATTTTTGATTAAAATCGAAAGTCAAAATCAAGAATTTGAATATACACCTCAAATGGCAACGATTAGCGGGTGCGGATTTTTTATGTCGTTTCCTGTTCCACCTGATGATATACTTTGTGCAATGAAAATATCTGCATTACTTTCACGAGCAAAGGGACGAGATTTTTACGATATTATGTTTTTGCTATCTCAAACAAATCCAAATTATGATTATCTTGCTCAAAAACAAGGTATTCATAATTTAATGGAACTAAAAATAAAATTGGAAGAAACTATAAATAAAGTTGATTTACATAATAAATCTAAAGATTTTGAACATTTGCTTTTTAATAAAGAGAACAAAAATAGAATACTGCATTTTAAAGAATTTGTAGAAAAATTGAAATAGGAAAAATTCCAAAATAATTTTTAAAACTGCATCTTATTTCGTTGCTACATCAATCGTATTTACAATCGCAGTTTTATATTTTTCTGGAAAATTAGGAATTTTATTATTATCGGTATCAGGGAAGGATTGTAAAAATTTCACAAGAGCAATCCATTCTTTACCTTCTTGAATACCAGGTTTGTTTTCGTCAAAATCAATCCAAGTGGTTTTATTATTTGTGATTTTTTCGCCTTGTGCATTTTTAGGAACGATTTTTACCAAACCCATTGTCATACCGCGAACTTTACCCACAAATTCTAACATATATGAGTTTGCTGCCAGACTATAAAGATTTTTATTTTTTTTCGATATATCAATTTCCTTACCGTCTAGTTCAATTTTTACAACTTTTTTCAGCACTCCTTTTTCGCTATTATAATAAACTTTTGCACCGCTAAAATAACAGAGGTAAGAAGGACTCATTTTTGGAGCTAACAATAAAACCTCGAACAAGTTTTTAATTTCTTTAGCAGTTAAATAAACTTTAGCTAATGGATAGCCAGGCATTGAGTCGTCGCCTTCGCCTAAGCTCATAATTCTAAAAACATCAACAGCAGTTTGAACACCATTTTTGCCAACACGAAATTTATCACGAATAACCCCAGCAGCAACTAATGAAATGTCGGCTTTTTGATTTGAAAAATTATGTATATAATAATGAATAGCATCAGCAACAAGTGGTCCCAAATTGCTTTTGCTTAATTCTTCTTCTCGGTCGCAACCCAATTGGTAGTCGGTTTCTGCTAAAGGTCTAAAATAACCAAGACCTAGAGGACGTAAAATAGAGTCGTCAATTAATTTAATTCTATTTGAAATTATTTGATGAATTTTACAATCACCATAAATTTTGTCGTCAACAGCTAAAAGCTGAAATCTTGCTGATTTTACTTTTCCACTTTCTACATTCATTTCAAATCTACCTAAATTTTGACCTTGCGCACCAGTTTGTACAATGTAAGTATTGTTTACAATAATTGGCTCATGAATTTCTGTATGAGTATGTCCAGAAACTATTAAATCTATTCCTTTTACTTTTAGTGCTAATTCAACATCTTCGCCAGTCCAGTTTCCATTTTTGTCTTTTGTAACACCGCAATGTGATAAACAAATAACCACATCAACTTTTTCTTGGGAGCGTAAAGTTTTTACTATTTGTTTTGAGATTTTTATTCTATTTTGGATTATAACAGGTTTTGCATTTGGGGCAGATTCATTAGCATCAATACCTATAAGTCCAAAAATTCCAATTTTTAAACCAGCTTTTTCAACAATTGTGTAAGGTTTTATAATTCCTTTTTCAAATAATTTTTCAAGATTATCATCTAAATCCGATTTTTTTGACAATTCTGCATTAGAAAGTACAAGTTGTGGAATTTCGCCTTTTTCTAAATTTTTATTAACGATTTGTGCAAAAGCATTAGGTCCAAAATCAAACTCATGATTTCCAATTGATACAACGTCATAGCCCATTTTTTTCATTAAATGCAACTGAAAGCCGTCATTCACTTCAAAAATATGGAAAAAAGTACCCATTAAAAAGTCGCCAGCATCAACCACTAAAACATTATCGGGGTTTGCTTTTTTCTCAGCATCAATCAAAGCTGCAATTCTTGCAAAACCACCACGAGTATCATCGTCATCAACAGAACAAGGAGTATATTCACTTTCTGGAGAAAATCCTGTTAAATTGCTGTGTAAATCATTGGAGTGTAAAACAATAAGCTTTCCAGAGTTGGTTTGAGAAAATGCAACAACGTACAAAAACAAGGAAATAAATAAACAAACTAATCTCATAATATTAAAATTTTACAAAAAATAATTATTAAAATTTAACACAAATATAGGTTTTTTAATTTATAAACTTGTATTTATTCTAAAAAATATAAAGTTCTATAAATCTTTTATTGCATAGCTTTGGCTTGTCGTAACAGTAATTTAACATCTAATTTTTGTAATTTTTTAATTTAAAAAACAAAGTTTAATCAAAATCAATAATAAATTAGTTTATAAAATTATAAATTTGCATATATTTGAAAAAATAAATATGGAAGATAAAAAAAATCAAGATATTTTAGTTTATACAGATTTTACTGAAGTCGGCGAAAAAAGCGTTTTGTGGGCAAGTTTTTTAGCTAGAAAATTTAAACGTAATTTGCAGATTATACATGTTATAAACGAAAATTCTTTAATATATTTTAGCAAAGATGATACTTATGATGAGGCAAAGGAGGCTTTGGCAGCACTTTGTGAAGATATAAGTTCAACTCACGGCATAAAATGTAAATATATTGTTGAAGAAGGCTGTACTTGTACTATTATTAATTCAAATGCAGAAAGAATAGATGCTTTTTTTGTTGTTTTAGGAACTCATGGTAAGAACGACCCACAATTTTTATCAGGTTCTTCGGCTATAAAAATTATTAGAAAAGCAAGAATTCCATATTTTGTTGTTCAAAAAAACTCGCCAGTACCAGACAGTAAAAAACGATTTGTCTTGCCTATGAACTTTAAAAAAGAAGCAAAACAAAAAGTTGGTTGGACTACATATTTTGCTTTAAATCTAAAATTAGAAATAGACTTGTTTTATTATGAAAATCCACAAGATAATTTAAAGAAAAATATTCATTTTACTAATACATTTTTTAATAATTACTCTTTTAAATACGAGCATAAACCTCAGCCAAAAAAATATAAAAGTATAGAAAAACTAGCAGTGGATTATGCTGATGAAATAGATGCTTTTTGTATTTGTCTTTTAATTTCTTCTAAGGAGAATTTAGTTACAAAAATTTTTGGTTTTCCCGAAACATCAATAATTACAAACTCTGCCGGAATTCCAGTTTTGTGTGTGAATCCTAAAAAAGACTTGTATATTCCGTGTATTTAAAGGCGTAATTTAGAATGTTTCTAAACATATTTATTTTTAAAACTATAATGGTCCCCTTTTTTAGGACAACAAAATTAAAAATTTAACGTATAAATAATTAAAAGTTGTCTTATGGAAAGAAGTTCAAGAAAAAAGTTTAGCTCCTCTTTTAAATCAA
>FZPS01000022.1_pt24 | contig 36281 bp, 29 predicted proteins | sample 1817821 | NCBI WGS metagenome assembly FZPS01 (sample SAMEA104158645, study PRJEB21678) | metagenome | place: Germany | collected 2015-04-21 | reverse complement strand
TTGGGTGGAGTGGGGGATTGGGGTAAAATTCCCTTGCTGACAAAAGATTTTATCCTACTTTCTCCGGCACATCCATGAAAACCCGAATTTCCAATGGTCTTTCAATTCCTTCTGGTACGATTAAAAGACCAAGTACGAAACAGAAGTTTTATAGATAAATTCCTATCCTACTGGTACGATTAAAAGGGCTATTGAGCTTATTGCCGAATTGATTTGTTCCGTATTTCAATTCCTTCTGGTACGATTAAAAGTTTCCTCCGACCACATATATATCGCCTTGTTCAGCGAATTTCAATTCCTTCTGGTACGATTAAAAGCAGGAGAAAAAACAGGCCGTTTTTTTATTAAATGCATTTCAATTCCTTCTGGTACGATTAAAAGAAGAGAAAGAGCTCGGATTAAAAGAGAGAAAAGCATATTTCAATTCCTTCTGGTACGATTAAAAGTACGTATCCGACAAAGTCAATGCCTCGAGATAAAATATTTCAATTCCTTCTGGTACGATTAAAAGAACGCAATTTTCGACCTGAATAAGGATTTGGATATTTATTTCAATTCCTTCTGGTACGATTAAAAGGAATGTTGTTGACCGCCTCCCACTCGCTCGAAACCACATTTCAATTCCTTCTGGTACGATTAAAAGCGTTGACTGTGCGGTACTTGCAGCAGATAGTGCTAATATTTCAATTCCTTCTGGTACGATTAAAAGAGTATCCTTGTGTATCGCCTAATACCGTATTGCCTTATTTCAATTCCTTCTGGTACGATTAAAAGATACGAACGGAATAAGTTTATACAATGGCGATTGCAATTTCAATTCCTTCTGGTACGATTAAAAGAGCAAGTGCAGGCGTCAATACACCTAAAGTTGATTTATTTCAATTCCTTCTGGTACGATTAAAAGCTTTTGACCCGTTAGCAGTTTTTCAAGATTGCAAATTTCAATTCCTTCTGGTACGATTAAAAGGCATATAGATGTTCTAAATTTATTATCTGTAGTTGAATTTCAATTCCTTCTGGTACGATTAAAAGATGCTCTGCCGCAATTTCTAAACTTATTTGCAGCGAATTTCAATTCCTTCTGGTACGATTAAAAGTTTTGCAGCTGTGAGTTCTTCTATTGCCTGATCGGCATTTCAATTCCTTCTGGTACGATTAAAAGCTCCATAAAGCCAAGTTCTTCGGGGATGTCGATAATTATTTCAATTCCTTCTGGTACGATTAAAAGCGGATGTACAGGATTATAATATCAGCATACGGTTCTACATTTCAATTCCTTCTGGTACGATTAAAAGATGAGTGACTTCTCCTCCTATTGCAAGCATTATAGCGATTTCAATTCCTTCTGGTACGATTAAAAGGGGGATGAACAGAAGATACTCAACACACGGTTAAGGCATTTCAATTCCTTCTGGTACGATTAAAAGATTTGCGGGATGCCGATTTGAGTTGTGCCGATTTGATTTCAATTCCTTCTGGTACGATTAAAAGTGCTCAAAGGCAAAAGTGTTGGCAATCGAAAATATTGAATTTCAATTCCTTCTGGTACGATTAAAAGTGCCTCCTGCATCCATACCGTTTCGGCTACACGTTTATTTCAATTCCTTCTGGTACGATTAAAAGTATTTATAGCGAGGCGGAGAAAATCGCGATGGTTGTCATTTCAATTCCTTCTGGTACGATTAAAAGTTTCATCAAAAATAAGATAATCAGTGTCTTCCGTGATTTCAATTCCTTCTGGTACGATTAAAAGCACCTGCCAATAACTCTGTCGGGCTTGTATTAATATATTTCAATTCCTTCTGGTACGATTAAAAGAATTAAAGTAGACCCGCTTCCTTTAATTACATAATTATTTCAATTCCTTCTGGTACGATTAAAAGAAAATAAATGAACAAATGAAACCGACAGATATATTATTTCAATTCCTTCTGGTACGATTAAAAGCACTCAACCCGATCAACAGCAACATCGAGGATTGCAATTTCAATTCCTTCTGGTACGATTAAAAGTGCGCACGGTAAACATACCGTAAGCAGTTGATGCAAATTTCAATTCCTTCTGGTACGATTAAAAGAAAGTAAACTATAAATTAATTAATTAATTAATTTGACATTTCAATTCCTTCTGGTACGATTAAAAGAAAGTAAGGTTTTATCGCAGCGTTTCACAGACACAAATTTCAATTCCTTCTGGTACGATTAAAAGTCCTTACTGCAACACAGGACAGCACGACGTTCAACGATTTCAATTCCTTCTGGTACGATTAAAAGTCGACAAACTTTATCAGTTTTTGTGCAGTATCAGGCTATTTCAATTCCTTCTGGTACGATTAAAAGTTTACCAAGCAACATGATACCGACACATCCGTAATATTTCAATTCCTTCTGGTACGATTAAAAGATTGCTACTCCTTTTTTTTTTCGTCTTTCGGAACGTATTTCAATTCCTTCTGGTACGATTAAAAGATGATGTAGCTGAATTGGCTCATTCGCATGAGAACAATTTCAATTCCTTCTGGTACGATTAAAAGACACGCCGACTTTAGCAAATTACCCCGCTTCCGACATTTCAATTCCTTCTGGTACGATTAAAAGTACGCGGTGAATACACAACCGCCCCACATCATTAGTATTTCAATTCCTTCTGGTACGATTAAAAGCCGTTGAAATAGGCGAAAAATTAGGCTGAAAATCAGCCTATAAAGAATAATTGAATTTCGTTTCTGATACTATTAAGTTGTCGATAGGCAAAGATATGAAAATTGCCGATTATCGACAACTTGTTTTTATATTGATTTTCAAAATGTAAAAGATCGCAGTTTCTCTTTTTGCTCGCGCAAAACTAAAAAACCCCATCGTTCGACAATCGAGTCAAAGAAAATTATTTACACTACTCCGCTCTTTACCAATAATTTGTTTATCGAGAAATTTTTCTGTCCGGCTCGAAAAAATAATCAGTGAATCTTTTTCAAGATTCATCATTCTTTTTGCCAATATAGTCAATTCTTTTAATTTAACTTCGGAAATTTCTCCTTCGAAAACCGAATTTTGTATCCAGTTTAAATATCTTCTGCATAATTTCAGCATTTTACCTACTCGTTTTTCGCCTACGTCGTATACCAAAATCACATACATTTTACCAATACATTTTAAAGGGTTTGTATTCTTCCATTCCCAATAAGTGTTTGCTTAATTTGTAACATTCCAATTTGATAAGATGTCGGTAACTTACTTTTCGTTTAAGGGAACGATGTTGAATGGTTTCATTGAGCCGTTCTTCAAACGCTTGTACGAATATTTTTTTACCCGTTGGGTTAAGCAAACATTTATTGAGTTTGCTTTCGAAATGCTTTTCTTGAAGTTCTCTTTTGTTCAAAAGCTTAAAAATTACTCTGTCGACCAGTATGGGTTTGAAAATTTCAGAAATGTCCAACGATAAAGAGTACCTTCGTTCTCCGGGTGAATGCAAATAACTGATAGTAGGATTCAATTGTGTTTGATGAATGGCTTGCAGACATTGGGTGTAACACATCATATTGCCGAACGAAATTAACGCATTTACTTCGTTTTGAGGTGGTTGTCTACTTCTGCCTCCCATGCTGAAATCATTGATAATAAGTTCAAAACCGCTATAATAGGTTTGGCGGATGTTTCCTTCCAGTCCCATTAATTCGTCAACCGATGAAGTGTTGGGTATTTGCGAAGCATATTGTTCTATGGTTTCGATTACCCCATCCAAGTCTTTCCCTCGTGTGTTGTAGTAGCGCAAATTTTTATTTATGTTGAATGCCGCTCCTTCCACAAATTTACGGGCTAGTTGTAATCGTTTATTTTTATTGTGGTGGTGGGATGTTTGTGCCAAAATCATTTTTCCCGACAATAAACCATCGCGTGGCATAAACGAACCGGTGTAGTTTTCGTAATAATCGAAAAAATGTACGGCTATATCGTTCCGACCTAAGAAATTGTACAGAGCACTGTTGGCGTTGAGAGCACCGAAGACGTAAAATTCGGCAATATTTTCAACCGGAAGGTATCGAGGTTTCCCATCGCGTTCGTGTCCGTTGCCGTCTTCTTCTACGGGCGTAAACTTGATGGTGTTGTCTTTTCGTTGCAATGTGCCGGAATTAAAAAAATAATAAGTTTTTTTCATAGCCGATATATTACTGATTATTTAATATTAGTATACTCTCTAAATTGAACAAAATCGAAATCAATAGCTCTTTCTCCTGTTGGTAAAACACGAACTTTTCGTTTAGTTGTGGAAGCAACACATTTGATATTTTCTTTTTGCAATTTTTGAATAAGCGCATAACAAAAAGTCATTTCCCCCATAATATGAACAACGGCATCATTGTTTTTTGTAATAGCTTTAATTTTGCCCAGATATTCATCGGCCATTTTTTCTACTTCACAGGAAGAAGCTTCAGGAGGAACAATAGGAAAAGAAAAATCTACTACTTCTCCATATAGAGAAGCAGCTTCGTTTTTTTGTTTCTCACCCCATTCATCTAAAGGATGGTTGGATAAATTAATGAGCATGTGTAAAATATTTTAAGGGTTATTGTTGACATAATCATGAGGCCCGAAATGTCTTAATATTAATTTGTTGTTTCTATAAATACAGCTAACCCTTGTTTCTTGCGTAACTCTAAAATGTCCTATGGGTTGACCATTTTCGCTTTTATTGACATAATTCTTGTATTGTAAACCTCCATCTTTCTTCAGAATAGAAACATCATTGTTTTTTTCCAGTAAAAATAAAGAGACTTTGGCTAATGTTTCCTGAAGTTTTACCACATCTCTTTTATGATCTTTGAAATCTTTTTTGAAAGATTCAGAATATTCTATATTTTGAAAATAAGCCAATTTTTTGGATAGAATTTCATCTTTAAATTGATCCCATGCCAATTGACCAATAGGTGAAAGAGTAGCAAGTTCTTTATCTTTGTCTAAATAAATATCAGGAATATTGTTTACATATTCAATTGGGCACATGTTGTTAGCTGCATATAAATATTCAGTAATATATTCTTCAACTTTCTCCTTTTTTAATTTAATAGGCAATATAGGGATTTCTATAATTTCTTTTCCTGTTTCAAATACATATACAATTTTGTCGGCATAGAACATACCTGCAATACTCATGTATCCTTGTAAACTCTTAAATCCACCGGTCAAATTAAAAATAACATTGTATTCATTATCTCTATATTTAGGAACATTGTCATAGCACCATTTAAAAAGATTTTTAATGCCCTGATTAAACTCTTTTGAACTTTTTGTATTTAGTTTGTCTATTTTTATTACACTGATATTGTTAATTTCTTTTGTTTTTAAAATTTTTTGAATTTGCATGGCAGCGAATTCTCCAAGATAAGTGTCGGTATGCAATAAAAAATGCACATCGTTTTTATCTATTGCTTCATGAGCGCCATAGTATTTTACAATTCCATTAAGTTCTGCGCTAGCACTTTCTAAATTTTCAATTTTGGTATAATTTATCTTTTCAATTTTATCTATTACCTCATGATATCTTTTATCCTCAATAAGTTCATCAAAGGTGAAGTTGGAAATAGCATTGATTTCATTTCTTTCTTTATTTGAAAAATTGTTGGTGATGAGGCTACTTCCAACGGTGCTGATTATAACTTTGTTCATAATTACTTATTCCTTTTCTTTTAAAAGTTCCAATTTAATCCAACCTAAAGGGTTGTATGTTTCAAAATCAAGAACACGGGTAAGAGGAAATTCATCGGACTGCAAATCAAAATCTTCCCATCGTCTATTTTTTCTATTATATATTTTGCCAAAACCATTGTCTCGTAAAAAGTTTACAAATAATTTTTTATCTTCTGTTTCGTCGGCATTATATAAGGCCAATCCAATGGAATTGAAATAATATCCTTTTCCGCTCCCCAATCTTAAATAACAAGTGTTTGAAGTTGCATTTTCAATTTCGTTATTCATTTTTTCGTAAAACGAAAATAAATTATCGTAAAAGTTATCACTTAAATTATCATTTTCCATACCACAATTTTCAAAAATTTCCCACTCTATATCATTGGAATTTTGAGTATAGGAATTTATTGTCTTACATATTTCAGACCAGCTCAACAACTTATTTTTATTTGCTTTTATTGAGCTAATTGTGATGGTTGCGCTACAGTTTTCTTTTATAGCTTCCCATGTTTGAGGAATAATCAATCTCCCCGTTTTAAGGTGTAAACGCTTGGTGTCAATGGCTTTTATGCTGTCTTCAGGAAGTGGAGCACTATCACTGACAGCAAATTCGAAACTATTAAGTTCTTTATTCAATTTTTCTTCTAGGGCTTTTTTTCCTTTTGGCAAGTTGTCTTCTTTTTTTGATAATTTACCCATAGAATTCTTATCATACAATTTCAAATAATCTTCACACCAATGATTGTTTTTATCCATGAGCCAATTATAAAGCAAAGTTGTTTTTACGGCTCCTTTCAATGAGCTTCCGGGTATGTAGGGATGTACACCGGAATTTTTTATAATTGTATAAAGATTTTTGTTGCCTTTTGGATTAACCGTGGAATCAATAGTTCTTTGCGTGAGAGCATTTAAGGCTAATTTTGCACGATTCAAAAAAAATATTTCTACGTCGAAATTGTTTCCTGTATTATCTTTTCCCAAAATAATACCTTCTACATAATCATCTATCAAATTGGGATTATTTTCTAGGGCTCCTTTGATTTTTTCATGATTTAAATAAATCAACTTATCCCGTTTCAATTTATAATCCGAAAAAGGAGATAGTTTTTGCCCATCGCCAATGCATATCGGTGTTAAGGATGTGATTTTTATCTGATATTGTTTGCTCGTTTGATACATAACTTAAACATTTAAAAAATTAATATATTCTATTGGAAGTGGGTAAGAAATATTTCCTCCATATTTCCAATATGGATAATTATTTTCAGATAAATCGATTATTTGAGGAGAAATACTACCATTTAAGATACTGCCTTCTTCTATAGCCATAATGTGTTTCAAACGTTTTTTTGCATCATACCACATTCCTCCCCTAGTTTTAGTCTTGTATAAAAGATATTGATTTGTTTCACTTTCTAAGGGAAATGCCAATGATAACAAAACGTGTTTATCCGATGGATGATGAATATCTATGCTAAAATCTTCAATAATTTCCATATCTTCGATTGCTCCGCAACCTGTAGAGCGTTCACCACCAATTCCATTGATTGCCATTAATTCCAATGTTTTATAAAATATATCCCTATCTTCATTTGGCAGTTGTTCGTCCAGTAAAAAATACCAGTTTACTTCATATTTTTCGGTGCCCATGAGCATAATATCGGTCTGTGAATATAAATTGCCCTCGGATTCATCGGAATGAATTTTAACCTTTTGTAAATCTACCTTATTGTAAAGACTAAATTCAGGATTGTTTTCGGTGAATTCTTCTTTTAAAAATACACTGATATTATTAGGCATCGTACATTGATTGCTAAACCAATCGTTAGGTTGTAATCCTTTTTCGAAGACTCCCTTAGAAATGAATTTGACTTTTTTTATTGCCTTATAATCTAAACAATCTTCTAATTTCAAAAGATTTAAACTGACCGGTTTTGGCAAAAGAAAAAGGTATTTATCGGCATCCTTTTCTTTTATGCAATAGAGTGCCGAAGAAAAGCGTATCTTTTCGTTTATAAAATGTTGTTTGAAGCTATCTAATTTATGAGGATGGGTTTTTGCCATAGCAGAAATGAAAGAGCCAAATAACACATCAGAATGAATGTGTTCTGACGTGTTATGCAGAACAGTGTCTCTGTGATTGACGCTTTCTCCCAAATGAAAACGGCTTCCCGAACGACATTTAAGAATAATGGCTTTCATAAATTTTCGTATATTTTTGGTTCACTAATTTTATATTCGATTTTTACTTTTCCATAGCCACGTGTGCCACTTCCTCCCAAATAGTCGTCTTCGAGCAATGCAAAGGCTTGTTCGAGCATTTTAAGCATTTCATCCTTATCGTCTCCTTCATAAATATCCATGATGATTTCAAAGTCAAACACAGCTCCGGAAGGAACTCTTTCCATTTGACGGGGATGTTGTGCTTTTCCACTTTTGCGATCAATCACATTCTCGTATTTTTCTTCGGTAAAATCAGTAGCTAGAGAGCTTTCTTTAAAAGTTTCCTGAAATTTTGTTTCGTTTAAATAGGCATCTCTAAAAATTAAGCGTGAAATTTGTGGTTCTTTTTCCTGGATATTTTTTGACTCGTCTCTGTTTCTTCCCTGGTAACCGAAAAGCATTTGAATTTCAATGGGATCGTCATGTTCATTTTTAGAATCGCTAATCTTTTTTACTAAAAGGGAACGCATTTTCCCTTTCAATGAGCTGCCAGGGATATAGGGAACGCCATTGGGAGTTTTTATGACAGTGTTGTCTAAGCCTCCAATTTGCATGGTGTTTTTGGAACCACCAATATGTAGGCCTGTTATCGTTGTTATGGTTCCTGTAATTCTTATTTTTTCTTCAAGCTTCATAGGACAATTGTATTTTGAAATGAATAATTAATTTTTAGCGTAAAGTTTATGGTATGCCACTATGGCCTCCATAGTGTCTTTGAAAGATTGCAATTCTTCTTCGGTATTTACTTGTTGAATTAAATGATCGATAAATGCCATAAATTTTTTGGCGTTTAAATGGTCTTGACGAGCCGCAATGTATGCTAACTTTGGACGTAATAATTTCAAATCATTGGGTTTTTTTGTTTTTACGATTTCGGCATACACATTTCGCAGTTGACTCGTAGTTACGCTATTTGCGTAGTATTTTACCATGAGCTCAAGCTGATCAAAAACTTTGTCTAAGCAGGTGCTCGATTTTAGTTTGAATAAATCTTTAAATAAGTTTTCATCAGCGAAAAATTCTTTTTTAACTTCTTCGGCCAAATCCGATAAACGGAAATTTTTTCTCCCTTTGGATTTTGCCTTTGAAGAGTAATTGATTTTTGAATTCATAATTTTTTATTTTAGGAGTTATATACTGATTGATTGATGTTCTTAATTAGCAATTCTGTCCATCTGGAAGCAATAGGGAATATGGCAGGATTTGTTAAGACCGATTTATCGGCATTGGTTTTATTTGCTAAAAAATCTTTGATTAAAGCATCGGAATACTTCGTAAAAAGCTTATCTAATTCTTTTTTATTTTCGGGCTTGACATTCCGTAAAAAATATTTTAGACGATATACTTTGGGGAAGTCGATTTCGTTTCTTTTTCTGATTCTATCTTGTAAACTTCTGAAACCGATTGAAGAGGATTTAATCCTGTGCAACAAAGCTTTTGATTCTCCTTTTTTGAGAATTAAATCTTTTAAAAAAATGACCATTTCCGAAGTTTTTTCAAATTCTTCCCATGTAATGCATTCGCCAAATATGCTTATTCTGTTTTTCCCTTCTTTTTTAGCAAGGGAAAGCATATTTTCTGTTTCTTCGGCCAAACGTATCATGGGATATTTAGGCGGTACTATAATTACACCGGCAGAAATAGTTATATCATCGTCCTTTTTGATAATATTTTTTCTCCATTCTTTTTGAGCTTTGTCGAATTCGGAATGGATTTTAGGAATGACTTCAAAAACTTTATCCCAAGCCCCTATAATAAAAGTATCGTCACCCCCTGCAAAAACAGGATAAATATCGCCACTATCAATATAGGGCTGTAAAACATTTGTATATATTGTTGTGGAAAAAAATATTTCAACCGCTTGGGACATTTGTTTATATTTTTCTTTTTCCATACCTATAAACAAGCTCCCAAGATTGTCCACATCCATTTTTAATGCTGCGAGTTTTTCATCTGCTCCTCTTTCCAAGGCATTTTTGGCTATGTTGTCGAAACCTATTACATTGCCTGTTTCATTAATTGGAATTTTGTTCAAAAGATTATTTTCAAAGGAGACTGCAAATTTTTCTTCTTTCGAGAATGTGAGCGACAACTTATCTATAGAAAAAATAGTGTTTTTGTTATCTGTAATAATAGAAAAGCCTTGTGATTTCCTAAGTTGTTTGGATAATTCACCCCAATCAATGTTGTTAAATGAAAGCTCATACTGTGTGAAATTTAAATTTCTTTTGAATTTTTGAATGCTGAGCAAAGTTCCAAGTTGGCTGTTTTGTATTTCAAAATTATCGTCATCGGCTTTTACATATGCAATAAAAGGATAGATATCACTGTTTAGGAAATCTCTTTGAAATTCATCAATTTTCGTTTTTAATTCATTCTCATTTGCGGAAAGGTACATTAAGAGATTGCCACCACCATTAAAAATGATTTCCGGGGCAGGTAATGAAAAATGTTGTTTAAAAAACGTTTCGGCAAAATGGGTTAAGGAATATACATAAAAGGAGCGTCCCTTTAAATTCTTGGAAGCATTGTCCGAAGGAATATCAAAAATAAAATTTTGAATACCCGAAATATCTACTTTCAAGAGAAATCGATTAAATAAATGTTTGTTTTCCATATCGAATGTATTTTTTATTTTGTTTTTTCTTCTTTTACGTAACAAAAATCGTAATAGCTGCAGCTTTTGCAGATTTTTGAATGAAGCATCGGCGGACAATTGTCGGAGCGGATAATTTTCATAATTTCTTTTTCCATTTGATCAATTTTTTCACGGTCGTCGTCGGTCAATTCCACATTGGTCGTTTGACGAAGAGTAGGATATTCAAGTATGCCGGTAACATTTTTTACTCCGTTTCGTTCTAAAACATAAATGTAATATTTTACTTGCCACATGTGAGCCGGTTCAACCTTGTCCGACCGTTTGATTTCGTGAATTACTTTGTTCCGGGCATCATAGTAATCTATCTTAATACCATCGATTGCCACCTCTTCGTATCTTTCGGAACGTTGTGGATAAGACGTTTCGTGAATAAGTTTTCCATCATAAACCAAATCGGAAGTATGCTCCATATTGATACCGTTGGCATGAAGCCAGAGCTCGCGTTTGCAAACATGGTAAAGATTGATATGTGTGGCTGTGATGGTCATAAGGGGAACATTAAATAAAATTAGATTCTTTCAGAATATCAGTGTTTATACCATTTTCAAACGAATAAATATCCGTGTAATTTTCTAAATATAAAAAACCATATTTCTCTTCTCCAAATGTTTTTAGCGTTTCATAATCGTTTCCGGAAGGGAAAATAGAAAAAATGAAATTAGACATCAATCCTTGCAACTTTTTCATTTTAATTCTATTGTTTGCAAAATCTTCTGTCTGATCATTGATTATATCTTCATAGCAAATCCAGATATCTTCGCCATTTATGATTGGTTTGTTATTTTTTATATCAAATTCTTCTAATATTGTTTCATACTGTTGTAAATATTTTTTTTCTATTTCGAGTGGAACAAAAACAGATATGTTTTTTCCATTGATAATTTGTAATTCGGAATCTACTCCTCTAAAATCAAGAGAAGAAATTTTATTGATTAGATCCGATAAATTTGAAATGTATCGACTTTGGTTGTTTTCTTTTATTTTTTCGATAATTAAAGAATATAACCGATCGAAATCTTTTGTTTCTAAAATGGTTTGATATTCATTGTTTATTTCTTTCATTAATTTATATCGTTCATCGCTGCCGTAAAGTGTTTTTTCTGAGTCGCAATTAAAAATAAAAAGTTTACATCCTGTTTTATTTATGTTTCGATTGACTCGTCCGGCAAGTTGCTCATCACTATCGATGATAGATTTATCTTTAAAGCCTAAATCCATATCGATGTCGACACCGGCTTCTACTACTTGTGTGGTGATTAGTAATACTTTCTTTTTTCGAAATTCGTCAGATTTCGAACTATTTATAATGGCTTTTCTGCGTGGCTCAAGAATGGTGCCCGAGAGTAATAATATATGATCGAAAAAGTCGTTATCCTGTTTTATTAAACTATAAAATTCACTTGCTGTTTTTTTGAAAATAAATTCCACAACAGTAAATACACTATTGGGGTGAATGGAATTCGAATAAGCATGATCTGTCGATTTTTCGATTACCGTTCTTTTTAAATTTGAGAGATATCCTTGTTTTTCTTCTTTACAAGGAACAGGTAGCTGTAGTAAATGGTAGTCGAATTTTACCCTGTTACAAAAATTCGGATTCCGGAAATATTTATTTTTGTCCTTTACCAAATACACGAAATCAGATGCTAATTCCTTATTGTCTAAAATGTTGCCTATTTTAGGGAGTGTGGCAGACATTATGACGAATTTTATATTAAAATATTTGGCATAGTTGACAATAAAGTAAATAATCTTATCCCACGTATTTGGTGGATAGGATTGTATTTCGTCAATGATTACTATAGAATTGGATAATCGGTGTAGTAAATAATTTAAATCTTTGGAATTGGATTTTAAAATATCAAAGAAACGAATGTGCGAGAGTAGCATGATAGGATAATTTAGAAAAATATAATCGATATAGTTTTTATAATCATCCTCATAATGACCTGTTTGAAAAGAAGCCTTTGAGTGAGTTTCTACTATTTCGTTTTCGTCTAGATTTAAAGTTTCAACTAGAGAGGCATAAGTTTGAGTGATGAGTGTAGTAAATGGGAATACATAAAATATTTTCGAAAGCTTATTTCGGTAATCATTCCTTAATAGTTCTGCTATTACCAGCATGGAAAGATTGGTTTTTCCACTACCGGTTGGTGCTTCTATATAAAATAAATTTTTATTGCAATTTTCTCTAATGTTTTCTATGACTTCAACTGCAAGACATTTGCGTAAAATGTTTAGATTACTATTAGATTGGTCTTTATAATCATCGGGATTGGGGATTTCTTTTTTACTTATAGCTTCGAATACTTCTTGATTGTATGATTTAGAATTTTCTACGCTTTCAATAATTTTATTTTTCAACTTTTCATCAATTAGACCGAAATCCGTTAGCATTTCATCCCAATTGTTCATGTAGTGGGCAGTTGCCAGATAGTCTGCCCCTGTAAGTAATGAATAATTGAGTTTTACCAATGCAAATAGTGGAAAAGAATCGGATTTGTTCATTAAATTTTTAAATTGTCCAAATATTCCATGTATTCCATGTAAATCATGAGCAAACATAGATTGATGAAACTCATCGATTTCTTCGATTTCAATTCCGAATACTTGTAAATAACCGCTTAAATCAAATAGTCGTTCATTATTCCAATTTTTTTCGTCTTGTGCATAATCTAAAAAAGAATTATGATGTCGATAAATAGAGTAGCTTAGATATAAAGCAATATTATCTAAAAAGGCAAGTTCCAGATCGGACAAATCTATTGTGAGCGTTTCATTGTAATAAAAAGCTAAGAAAATATATACGCTTATTGCAGAATGCTGGGAGTCAAAATTATGCTTCACATATAAAATATCTTTATTGATATTATTCATTTTAACCTTCTGATAATTTTGATTTACTTTACCCAAATCGTGGAAAGCAATTGCTTGCCAAAATAGTTTTTCCATAATTTGTGCAAGCAATTCTTTATTGGATAGATGATTGGGTATGGATTTTTTTATTAGATTTTCAATAATCTCATTCAATGATTGTTTTTCTGCAATAGCTTTGGCATAATGGTATGTCAGTGCCGAATGTTCTGATAATAATTCGGGTTTTCTTCCATCATTGTTTTTGGGCAAATGCGCAAAATAAGAATGGTTGTTGATTATAAGATGATTGAAATAGTCTAAATCATACATTGCATATTTTTAGAAAAGTTGAATAATAGAAGAACCATCAATTTTATAAAAAATACCGGTTGAACTCATATCCATTTCTTTGCTAAATAATGCATTGGAATAAACGAAGTCTCCATACTGATATTGAAAAAGTTTTTCATCGAAATTGATTGGAAGTTTTTCAAAATAAACAAAAGGTTGTATATTCAATCTTGCGCTACGTCCAAATGCTTTAGAGATATATGAGCTAACGGCTTCGTTTTTTATAAAAATAGTATCTATTTTGAAATCTGTGCTGAAATCAAATTCACAAATATCTCCGTATTCTTTAGAATTGGTCCACCATGCAGAAAAATCGTTTTTACCCATGTAAGGTAAAAATTCTGCTTTATACGACATTATGTTGTCGTATAATTTATTTTCTGTTTTTTCTTCAAGATTTAAAAGCAAAAAGCACCGATAAGATGGTTTTATGAGTATTTGTTCGGTTGCTATTAAATTTCCTCCTGGTTCATCACTAGCCAATCCTGTACTATTATTATAACTTATAATATCTTTTGTGAAATTACCCTTATCGCTCTTTAATGGTTGAATTCCTAATTTTAGATGTTTTAATCTATTATAGTATTCAGGGAATTCCTCATTTTTTTGGTACCCTTTCATGCCGGTGACAGCACCAAGTATGCCGAGTAATGCCGGCTTATGGAGCATATTAAACGTTAAATAAATCCCTTCGTTGATATCCGGTTTTTTAAAAAAACCAAATTCCGCTTTTAAATCAAAAGATATCAATTTTTTACTCATAATTAAATATCCATTTGAATGGCATTTTTAGGTACATTTTCCAAAATAACCGTTTGTTTGTTATGATAAATTTCTATTGTTTCGATCTCATCGGGGAGCTCTTGCAATTTTTCATTAAATTTCGAAAAATCGAAAACACATTTATTTTCTTTTTTGTTTGGCAATAAATCGATCAAAGAAAGAAAGTTTGGCAAAACAATTTTGGAATTGTCGCTTAATTGAACCCAAACTAACATTTCATTTTCACATCCGGCCTTGGATGCAGAATCGTACCATGTAACACCTCGTCTCATGGCTTCTTTGAGCTTATCGATATCTTCGTTCGTTAGTATTTGTTCGTCTTCGGCAGCAATTGCGATAATATCTTTAAGATTTTGAGGATTGATCGAAAAATGGTGTAGGTAATGGCCTTCTTCTAATTTTGATTGTCTACCAATGGTTGTTGCTTGTTTATCTTGGGCTTCTTGATCACTTTTTTTATCGGTATCGCCTGGATTTCTGAAAGGAGAAAGTATTTGCTCTGTAAAAATATTATTTTCTTTCCATATATTAACCCCGTGATTTATCTGGACAGGACCGTGAATAGATACATTTTTGTTTTTTATATTTTTTCCTTTGGGAGCAAAAGTAGTTCCAAAAAAACGAACATCTATACATGAGAGTAAATTTTTAGCGATTGCATTTAATGTATCATCACTCACTTTGGTCTCAAATAAGTATTCGTAAGTTTCCGATAAATCTAGCGGTGTAAATTCAGATTTTAGACGTTTGAAATTTAATATGCGTTCCTCCGGATAAACGTCTTTTAAATACCGTTTAATCATGTATTTAAAAGCTTTATCCGTAGCATAAACTATTCCACTAGGCAATGTTCGGGGTTGACCTGAAAAATCGGCATTGTAATTCGAGTTAATTGCTTTTACGATAGCGCATCCGAAAACTCTATTTTTAAATTCTGTCATGATTTTGATCTCCTATATTTTTTAATTGTTAATTTTCTTTTTCCGATTCATAAATGACGCAAGGGCTAAAGCAGCCGGCTAAAAAATATTTTAATAAAGGTTTCATGTCTACGTCGCTTTCATAAGTTAATACATGAGACGCCAAACGCTCAAATTTCCCTTTATATACACGAATATCGTGTTTGTATACAGAAATGGTTTGTGCAATTGCATCTTGCAATTGGCCTGACTTGGACTTTTGTAAATACGGTTCAAGCAAGGCATACGTTTTATTGCTTGCCGCACTACGGTCGATTAGATATGAAACGATTTGTCCCGCTCCGAATGCAAATTCTTCCGGAGTTTCTAAATTGGCATCGCCTTTTGCGATACTTCTCATTTTAGCTATTAAATCTGTTACTTTTGATGCCATAATTTCAGTGTTTGTGTTTTGATTAAACATATTGTATAAACTAAACCAAATGTTGATTTTCCTTTTAATGGTATTATTCCATTCAAATTTCCCCTTTATTTCATCTTTTCTAATGGTAGACAGAATAGAATTGTACATTATATCATCAAACATTGATGTGTTGATTGCTTTTTGTTCCGATTTATATATATAATCATAAAAAGCCTTTCTGTATTTCAGAATAAGCTGATACATGATATCGCCCCCTATTACGTATTGAGGATCGATGTCACCAAAGTAGTTTGTCGAATATTTATCGTCTTTTATTTTTACGAGCGAATTGTTGAATATCTCGCGTACTACAATTCTTTCAAAATCGAAAATCGTCACAATATCAATATCATACTCTTTTTCGAAATTTTTATTTTTTGCTATTCCGGATTGAGTCACATTATATATTGTTTGTTTCGGTTCAAGATAAAATCTGAATAATGGGACAAAATCGAAATCGACTATTTTTCCTCCATGTATATTCAATAAGTAATATTTCTGGAGTGTCATGTTGGGATGCCTTGTAAATAATTCTTTCAATATTTCTGAATATGAAGCTTTCGCTCCTTCTGAATCTTTGAAAATTTTTATAATTTCCTTCCCTTTTATAATTTCCTCTTTGTCTATAAAAATTGGTAAGGGATTAGGAAATACTTTGTTTGATAATAAGGTCTCGAAATAATATAATGTTTTTACGTCTTTTGCTTGTACTCTTATATTTAATCCCTCATAAAATGAAGCTGTTTTGTGTCTAATAAAAAGTTTATTGTCACTTAAAGATGTTTTATAAAATGGTACTCCGTAAGTTGTATCGGTTATATTTTTATCGGAATTATATTGATTTTTCAAAAACAATTTATCTTTTAAATAGTTGTCGTATGTTTCCCGGTATTCGTCAAGTGATGTAGTTCTAAGGTAAATAAAAATGAAATCCTCTTTACTTAGATCATAAACAGTTTTTTCGACAATTTTATTTCTAACCTCTACCGAAAAAGTCAGTGTTTTTAATTTATCAAAAATATCCGGAATATTTTCAATGAAAAAATCAACTTTTTTCAAAAGTATCTCATTGTTTTTACAAGTGGATTTTGCATTTTCCAAATATACTTTAGCTCTTTTTTCAACAACGAGAAATCTATCTGCTTCACTTGCTTTGTTATTGATCTTAATTTGGGTTTTTTCATCTTTTCTTTTAAAGCCAATTACAAAAGGACTACACGATTGAATTTGCTTAATAGGATATTCTATGTTATTACCGTTATCATTTTCTACATATTTTTGATTGTCTAAACACTTATTCATATCATTGGCAACTAATTTGCTTAATGCCTCATATTGTACTGCCAACTTAAGTAAATCGCTGACGTCACTTTTTCCATCATAATACTCATAATCTTTCCCTTCTTGAAGGTTTTGATTCACCCATTGCCCATTTTCATCTATGTCAATAAAAACATGTAGTCCTTTACTGGGTTTTAAATTCCATTGCAGTATATCGGGTAGATCGGCAATAATATCTTCTGTGAAATGGATTATTTCCTGCAGCATATTTGTTTGTTTTAAGATTAATTTCTTTTTTCATTTTCTACTTCTCTGATCATTCCGAAGCCTATGCTGTTTTTGCCTCCGATGCCGCCATCGTAGGCTATTTGCATTATTTCTTCCGGAGCGGTCATCGTAAATTGACACGAAAAGCCGCGAATTTTGCTTTCTTGTGGAGTGTCGGCTTTGATGGTTATCAGTGAAGATTTGGGTTGGGTGATCACTTTGAATTCGAAAGGGAAGTCGGTATCGGGAAACGGAAAACCGTTGGCAGCTTTATATTTATCCAACAGGTTTTGTTTGAGTAAAGGCAAAGCCATTGGATGAGTGGGAGAAATATATTTGTCTGTGCCGTCATCAATTTTTAAGGTGAGGCATATCGGCGACAGCGTTTCAAACATCATGTTTTCTTTAAAGATGGGAGGGGGCATCAGTTCGATGCTTTGTACCCTGCATTTGATTCGGGCTTTTTTGTTTCCCAATTCAAATTCCTGTTCTTTAAATATGCCTTGAATGAATTCGCGTGTACTAATTTCGGGTACAAAGGAAATGTACCATTCTATGGTGTCTGAAACAATTTTCAGCATGTGATCTTCTATACGAAATCGAGGTATGAATAAGCGGGAGAAAGTGAACAGCTTGAATTGCTTTTTATTGGCAAGAAAACCGTTATCGTGTAGCCAATCTGAAAATTTGCTGTCGGATTTAGAAAGAATTTTGTAGATAACGGCTGAACATTCGTATTGGTAATTGAAGGGAAGTTTATCGCCACATTCCCTTTTATCGATATTTAAAGTTATTTTGAATCGCATTCTCCCGATTAAATTTACAAATAACGAAAATTTATTTTTACAACTGTGAAGTGTGCAAATATAAAAATACTTTTTATCTATTTTAGATAAAAAAACCTATTATATAACATGTTTTGCTATTTGTAACGCATTGTTTTATTTTGTCGAGAGTTATTTGGCCAGATGAACTGTCAGTTGCGGGAAGGGAATTTTGACGCCGTTAAGGGTGAGTTGATGATAAATCCCTTCGTTCAGATCGAAGGTTGTTGGCCAGAAATCTTCCGATTTCACCCATACACGCAATACAAAATCAAGAGAACTTTCGTTTATTTTTGTCATGCGGCACAATGGTTCGGGTTCGGGCAAGACTTTTGGATGATTTCGGGCCAGGTCGAGGAGTGTGGTTTTTACCTTTTCGATATCCGTACCGTATTCTACGCCAACTATTATGTCGATTCTTCTTGTTTCTTGAGTGGTGTAATTGACAATATTGCCTGTTGAGAGCGGACCGTTGGGAATGTAAACGGTTTTGTTGTCGGCGGTAATTAGAGTGGTATATAAAATGCCGACGCTTTTTACGGTTCCGGAAAGATTTTGCGCTTCGATGAAGTCGCCCCCCTTAAATGGTTTATTCAAAAGGAGCATAATGCCACCGGCAAAATTGGCCAGATTGTCTTTTACTGCCAAGCCAACGGCTAATCCGACCGACCCGATTATTGCGGCCAGCGAAACGGTTTGTTTGCCTACTACATTGATGATGATAATGAACAGAAAAGTGTAACAGAGAATATTGAATACGTTTTTCAAAAAACTTTTCAATGCGATGTCTATTTGCCGCTGCGTCATGAGTTTGTCGAGGGCTTGGTTGATTTTTTTGATCAGCCACTTACCAACGAAAAAGATGAGAAGGGCAAGCAATAGTTTACCTGCGAAATCGATGCCGCCGGTGACGAATTTGTTTAATAATTCTTCGAAATTGATGTCCATTGTTTTTACTTTTTTAATAAGTTGAGATAGCAAAAGTAGACAAAATTGTGCTAAATTTGTTGTGAATAAAAGGATAATTTGTGAGATGAAAAAGTTTTTCTCGAGTTTTTTTCTGTTGGGTGTGGTCGGGTTTTTGTCGGTTGAGGCACAGAGTTACGAACAGTGGATCAATAAATCGATTGATCATCTCGAACGAAACCGCCTCGACAGCGCCGAGTATGCGCTAAAAAAAGCCATGCAGATGGACCCGGCAAACAAGGATAATGCCTTGCTGCTCATGAGTATGGGGGTTATTCAGCGTGAGCTCGGTAGGCTAAACGATGCGTATGTTTCGTTTACTGCGGCATTAGCATCGTATTCAGAGCCTAATGTGGTTTTGCATAACAGGGCTTCGCTTTTGTGCGATATGGAAAAGTTTGATGAGGCCATGACCGATTATAATGCCATTTTACAGCGCGATCCCAACGATATTGAGGCGTATTACCGACGTGGGTTACTTTATCTGGAAGAGAAAAACAGAGAAAAAGCAGAAGTCGATTTCAAGAAAGCGCAGCAAATTGATCCTAACGATATGTATTCCCTTCTCAGCAAAGCGTTGATTTATAAACTCGACGATAATTGGGAGGCTGCCGAAAAAGTATATACGCTGCTTATCGACGAGAGCGAAAACGTTTCCTCGGCATTATATATGAATCGTGCAGAGTGTTACGTGAACACGGAACAGCTGTTTAAGGCGTCGGCCGATTTGCGAATTGCCGAGCCCAAGGAGAAACAAAATCCATATTTTTATTTCCTGCGTGGCAGGGTTCGGTTGATGCAATACGATAAAGTGGCTGCTAGAGCCGATTTCGAAAAAGCAAAAGAGTTGGGCTACGATGCTGCGATAGCAGATGAATGGATAAGCAGAACAAACAAACGTTAAGAGAAATGTTAAACTCGAAAAAATCTATCGAAAAAATTTGCATATTAAAAGCATATGTGTTATTTTTGTAGTTGAAATATCCGATGAGATATTTTGTTTGCAAGAGAGCAGAGAAAAGTATACAAAACTTCAATGATAGTATTTTTGTCGAGAAGATAAAAATATTGGCATTAAAATTTTAAAAAGGGTTCCCTTCTTTTCCGGCTACGGCCGGAAAGGGGGAACGAGGGTGTTCAAAGGGAGATGAAGAACGAAAGTGGCCACAAACCCCAAATTTGTGCTACAACGTAATTCATAATAACTTCTAATGAACACCCTTACTTTTTTTCGCGTATCTCAACACGACGTATTTTCCCACTAATGGTTTTAGGCAGCTCATCCACAAATTCGATAACACGCGGATATTTGTAGGGAGCAGTAACTCTTTTTACATGATCTTGAATTTCTTTGATTAATTTGGGACTTTCTTTTCCTTTATATTCATTTGCCAGAACAATCGTAGCTTTTATTACTTGACCACGTATGTCGTCGGGAACCCCTGTAACGGCACATTCCACAACAGCAGGATGCGTCATCAGTGCACTTTCAACTTCAAAAGGGCCAATGCGGTATCCCGAACTTTTGATAATGTCGTCGGTACGGCCTACAAACCAATAGTAGCCGTCTTCGTCGCGCCAGGCTATGTCGCCTGTGTGATACAGGTCATCGGAATAAGATTTTCGGGTGAGGTCTTCGTCGCGATAATAGCCCATGAACAAGCTTAGGGGATGTCCTTCGTGTGTGTCGATGCAAATTTCGCCCTCTTCTCCATCTTCGGCAGGTAGCCCATCGGGTTTGATCAGTTTCATATCGTATAACGGATTGGGAACACCCATTGCGCCGGGTTTGGAATCGATCCATGGAAAAGTAATGATAATGGGTGCCGTTTCGGTTTGTCCGAAGGCTTCTTTGATCTGAATGCCGGTTTGTCGGTAAAAAGTTTCGAAAACCGATGGATTGAGTGCTTCGCCGGCAGTAGTGCAGTATTCGAGTGCCGAAAGGTCGTATTTTGTGAGATCTTCGCGTACCAGAAAGCGATAGATGGTGGGAGGTGCACAAAATGAAGTGACGTTGTATTTCGAAATCATGTGGAGCATATCGGCCGGGATGAACTTGCCATCGTAGTCGTATACAAACACGCATGCTCCTACAATCCATTGCCCGTAAAGTTTCCCCCAGGTGGCTTTTGCCCATCCGGTTTCGGCTACGGTAAGGTGTATGCTGTTTTCGTGCAGATTGTGCCAATATTTGGCTGTGGTGATATGTCCTAAGGGGTATGCGAAATTGTGGGCAACCATTTTGGGCTGACCGGTGGTTCCCGATGTGAAATACAACAGCATGATATCGTCGTTTTCGTTTACTTTTTCGGGTCTTACGAAAGGGGCGGCTTTTTCTATTCCTTCGTGCAGACTGAGCCATCCCTCGTATCGATTTTTGCTGTTTACGATAAGATGTTCAACGGTGGGTGAATGGGGAAGGGCTTTGGCAACGTGATCAATGACTTCTTTGTCTTCGGACGCCACTATCGCTTTAACGTCGGCTGCATTGGCGCGATAAACAATATCTTTATCGGTAAGCAGATGGGTTGCCGGAATGGCTATTGCCCCTATTTTGTGCAACGCCAAAATGGTGTACCAAAATTCGATGTTTCGTTTGAGAATGAGCATGACCATGTCTCCTTTCCCAATTCCGATGGATTGAAAAAAAGAAGCTGTCTTGTCAGATAGCTCCTTTAACTCGGCGAAGGTTACATCGTGGTGCTTGCCGCGATCGTTTGTCCAGCAGATGGCCCGTTTGTCGGGATGTGTTTTTGCCCATTCGTCGATTATATCATAAGCAAAATTAAAGTTTTCAGGAACTTCGATACGATAGTTTTCTGTAAAATCTTGATGAGAAGTGTATTCGGTTTGTTTTAAAAATTTTTCAATCATGAGAAATTTATAATATATATTGTATATATGTTTGTTTTCAAATAGAAGTTGACCCTTTATCAAGGATGGAGAATCACAGCCAGAAACTTGACAGGTTGATTGTGCAATGCTTTCATGCCGTGAGGAAGGGTAGAGTCGAAATAAATGCTGTCGCCTTCGTTTAGAATGTGATTTTTTCCGTTGATATGCATCAGCATGCTTCCTTCGAGAACCATGTTGAATTCCTGACCGGGATGGGTATTTTTAAAGAAATCTTCATCCATAGGTTTCGGTTCAACGGTAACGATGAATACTTCGGCTATATTGTTTGTGAACCCGGCTGTAAGCGATTGATATTTGTAGGCCGATACCCTTTCCACGCTCAAGCCTCTGTCTTTTCTCGTAATGAAATAGGAGCTCATTTTGGGCTCTGTTCCAAACAAGAGGGTCGAAAGATCGATGTCGAATTCTTTTTCGATGCGTTGAAGCACCGATAGCGAAATGTCTTTGGTTCCTTCTTCGTATGCCAGATAATCGTCTACTTTCTGTTCTAAAATGCTCGCCATTTTTTCGGGTGAATAACCCAGCGCATCGCGCAGCCCTTTTATGCGTTCGCCTATTTGGTTGAGATCTGTTGTCATAATTTTTTAGGGAATATGAAATTTGCAAAATATTTTTTACTCATGTAAAGATAATCAATTTATTTTTTTCCGTTCTCCGATTAAATAAAAAAAATATAAACTAAACTCAAAAAAGCCGTATTGGTGCGTTTCACAACCAAAGCTATGCTAAGCATGCTGGATAATGTTATTCCTTATTTCTTGGTTGATTTTGCCGTTTCCGGCTACCAGTTCTTTTCCGAAAAGGTAGTTTTTGCCGCCGGAAAAATCGGTGCATTTGCCTCCCGCACATTCCAAAATAAACGTACCGGCCGCCACGTCCCAAGGAGAGAGTCCCGAGTGGAAGTAGGCATCGCTCCTACCGCAAGCAACATAGCATATTTCTACCGCAGCAGAGCCTTTGATGCGGAAACTGCATTTGCGAAATTGTGCCAGTGCATTTGCGAGTATTTTTTCGCCTTCCGCCGTGAGGTTATAGGGAATGCCGAATCCGATGTATCCGTTTTGAAGTTGTGCATGAGAGCTTGCATGGATGGGATGGCCGTTGAGATAGGCTTTTCCCGGCCCAATGGCAGAATAGAGTTCGTTGGCCACAGGATCGTAGACTATACCGAGCACGATTTTTCCTTTTCGCATGAGGGCAATGCTCACGGCAAAAGGATTGTCGCCATGTATGTAATTGGTGGTTCCGTCCAACGGATCTATAATCCACGTGTTTTCTTTTTGTTCGTATTCAATGGTGGCCTCTTCGGTTAGGAATCCGGCTTCGGGAAGCAGATTTTCCAACGCTCCCACCAGTTGGCGTTCGGCTTCCTTGTCGATATAGGTTACGTAATTTCTCGGACCTTTGAATTCAATATCTTCGAGTGAGAGTTTGGCTTGCTCCTCTTTCAGATATTTTCCCGTATCTATGGCAATACGGCAAACTTCGTTGCTCAATGTTTCTATTGAATTGTTCATTTTTTGTTTTATATTATTTGTCGTACCTGCAAAAGTAATGAATTAACTTCAATTTTGGTTCCGCATTTTGGTGAAAGTATCCGATTGGCGTGCAGTCTGTCTGATTTGTTGGCTCGTTTTTTAACATTAATTACCCCCGATTATTGGTTTCTCTAAAATAAAGGGCATATTTTTGCGCCTTGATTTCGACTATTCGAACAATTTATTCGAATAGTCAAATATAAACGATTTAAATCCGAAAAAAATGAATACGGTAAGCGACGAAATGCGAAATACGATTATTTGTAAAGCAGGTGAACTTTTTAGCCGCTACGGGTACAAAAAAACCACAATGGATGATATTGCCGATGCCTTGCAAAAAGGGAAAAGCTCCATTTATTATTATTTTCAAAACAAAGAGGACATTTTTAGGGCTGTTATCGAAAAGGAGGCTATGGAAGCAAGAAGTGCTCTTCAAAAATCTATGGAAAAAGAACCCACTTCCAAAGACAAATTAAGGGTTTATTTATTGGAACGAACGAAGGAGTTTATGCAAAAAGCAAATTATTACCAAGCACTGCATTCCGATTATTTAACCAATCTCCCTTTTGTGGAGCACCTTCGAGAAAAGTACGACAAAGATGAGCTCCAAGTGATTCAACAAATTTTGGATGAAGGAGTAGAAGCCGGACAATTTGATGTTGACGATACGTATTTGACGGCTTTAATCATCGTGAATACACTAAAAGGGGTCGAAATTTTTTTCATACTCGATAAATTGGATATTTCGGAATATTCGGGACATCTGAATCGGTTGACCGATATCTTGCTTTATGGTATAACAAAACGTTAAATAAATAATGAATATGAAAAAAATCAATTTAAAAAAGGGTTTAGTCAACTGTTGGAGTTTGATTTTTATACTCTTTGCACAAGGAACATTTGCCCAAGAAGTATATACATTGGAACAATGTCGAAAACTTGCTTTGGAACAAAACAAAAAAGTTAAGATTGCGCAAGAAAAGGCGCAGGCATCCACCGCACTCCGGAAATCGGCCTTTACGAAATACTTGCCCGATTTCAAGATAAATGCGGGTTACCTGCATACCAATAAAGCGCTTGAGCTTTTGCAGCACGATATGTTTTTGCCCATTATTCCCTATAACGCCATAGATCAACAGACGGGGAAATTTAATCCGGGAATTTTTCAGGACGATCCGGAAACGGCTCTTAAAACGTTGGTGATCAACCCCGAAACAGGCAAACCGCTGACCGATGCCTCCGGAAATCCCGTTTTTCAGCAATATGCACTTCTTCCGGCCGATCAGATGAAGTTGGATTACAAGAATGCTTATTATGCAGGTTTATCGGTGATGCAGCCTTTGTTTACGGGATTCAAAATAACGGAAGCCTATCGTATTGCGCAATATACCGAAACTATCGAGAACAATAATGTTATCCTAACCAAAGCTGAATTGGTCGATAAAACGGATGAGGCTTATTGGCGTGTGGTGTCGATGAACGAAAAAGTGAAATTGGCTCAATCTTATTTGGAATTGTTGAATCGGCTGGTGTTTGATTTAGAGAATTTATATGACGAGGGACTAATTATTCGAAACGATTTGTTGAAGGCGCAGGTGAAACAAAATGATGCCAAATTGAAATTGCTGAAAGCCGAAAACGGATTGACTTTATCGAAAATGGTATTGGCTCAGATTATGGGCGTAGAATCGGATAATCTTGCGGTGGCAGATGGAGTGGAATCGGGCCTTGAAAAGGAATCCTTGCCTTATTTGGCAAGCTCTAAAATGGTTGACAACAGAGTGGAAATAGCGATGCTGAAACAAAAAGTTTCGATTGCCGAATCGGCACAAAAAATTGCGACATCGCGTTTTATGCCCGATATTTTTCTTTCCGGCGGATATACGTACTTAAATCCCAATCCCTATAAAGGTTTTGAAAAGAAATTTGGTGGTGACTGGAATATCGGTGTGGTTTTGTCGATGCCCATTTTTCATTGGGGCGACAGGGTGCATACGTTAAATGCTGCAAAAAAGGATCGTCAAGCCGTGCAATATGAGTTGGATGAAGCAAGAGAATTGATCGATTTGCAGATCCGGCAATCGATAAATGCATATACCGAGTCGTTGGATAAAGTTGCAATTTCCAAATTATCGAAAGAGCAAGCGAAAGAAAGCATGGATATATCGCAGAATCATTTTAATGAAGGGTTGATAAAACTGACGGATCTATTGGAATCGCAATTGGATTGGGAGCAGGCAAGCAACAATTATATCGATGCCGTAATTGAAATGAAAATTGCACGAACAGAATTGGATAAGGCCACCGGTGCCATTTATGATTACCCCGAGATGTATAATCAAGAAAATAATTAATCGATAATGAATATGAAAAAGAATGTATTGTTTGCAGTTTGTCTTGTATTGATGACCACTGCATGTTCAACGCAAAACAAATCCGAAGAAAATGAGGTGAAAGCCGCAAGGGTGACCGTTGCCGAATCGGTTGAAACGGAATATCATCCTATTCTCAATTATTCCGGCACTGCGGAAGCAAACAGAAAAGTCAATTTGGCTTCATCCTTACCCGGAAGAATAGAAAAAATATATTACAAAAAAGGAGATTTTGTGGCTCAAGGTGCAAAAATCGTGGAATTGTCGGACGAAATGCTTATTCAAGCACAAGTGGAAAACGAGACAATCAAAAAAGACTACGAACGATTGAGCCGGTTGAAAGAAAAAGGGAGTATCAGTTTGATCGATTTTGATCATATAAAAGCAAAATACGAAGCCTCGGAAGCCAAAGTGAAAATGTTGAAAAAAAATACGACCATTACGGCACCGTTTCCCGGCATTTTGGTGGATATTTATGTGGAAGAAGGCGAAAATTATTCGTTTGTACCTTCCATGAGCGCCGATTTAAAAATTGAAAACGGCATCGTATCTTTGATGCAATTGAACCCTTTGAAGGTTAAAATAGAAGTGAACGAAAAAGAATTGCCTCTAATACATAAAGGAAATGAGGTGGAGGTAGCTTTTGATGCTTATCCCGAAGAAAAAGTCATCGGAAAAATCCATTACATTTCTCCCGTGTTATCTTCCGTTACGCGCACATCTTCGGTTGAGGTGGAAATTCCCAATACGTCGTTGAAATTCAAACCGGGCATGTTTTGCAGGGCATCGCTCGAATTGCCTGCGGAAAAAGGTGTTTTTGTGCCCGTTAATGCCATTTACAGGCAACCGGGTACCGGTGAAGAATTTGTATTTGTCGTAAATGACGACAATACGGTTTCACGCATTTCCGTGAAACGTGGCGAAATGGTAAAAGATCAAGTGCACATTTCCGAAATTGCAGCAGGCGTACGCGTGGTTATCGACGGGAAAAGCAAATTGGATGAAGGTACTCTTGTGGAAATTGTTGAGGAATAAATTAAAAATCAGAATAAAATGAAATTACCTGAAATAGGCGTAAAAAGACCTGTAGCTACGGCGATGTTGTTTGTTGCCATTATCCTTCTTGGTTTAGTGGCAATGAAAATGCTTCCCCTTGATGTGATGCCCGAATTGGAATATCCCTCAATTACCATTATTACGATATATCCGGGTGCATCGGCAAACGAAGTGGAAGAACAAGTGAGCAAACCTCTTGAGGCTGTGCTTTCAGGTGCCGAATATTTGAAAGATATAAAATCGATATCGAAAGAAAATGTATCGTTTATTCAATTGAGTTACAACTGGAATACCGATGTTACGGCTGCGGCAAACAATGCCAGGGACTTAATGGAATTGGTTAAAAGTAGACTTCCGAAAGCTGCCGAAAGTCCGATTATTTTCAAAATCAATTCCTCCATGATGCCTATTCTCGGCTATTCGATCAATGCGACAAGCAATTATAACGGTATCGAAAAAATCATCGAGGACAAAATTGCCACACCGTTGCGTAAGGTGGATGGCGTGGGAACAGTGATTTATTTGGGGCAGCCCGAACGCGAGATTTCAATAAGTGTAGACCCTCGTCAATTAAAGGCCTATAATTTGTCGGTAAGCGAAATATCGACCATTTTGCAAGCCGAGAACATCAATATACCGGCCGGAAACATAAAAGTGGGGGTGTTCGATTTTTCGGTACGTGTACCGGGCAAATTCGAAACGGTGGAGAATATCGAGAATATTGCCTTGAAGGCTTTCAACGGGAAAGTAGTACGATTGAAAGACGTGGCTACCGTGCAAGATACTTTTGCCGAAAAGGAGGCTTACGCACGCAATCATCTGGGAGAAGGCGTGGCTCTTCTGGTGCAAAAGCAAACGGGTGAAAATACGTTGGAAGTGGTTCAAGCGGTGAGAAAAGAAATGGAGAAAATCGAAAAAACACTTCCCCATGATGTGCAGATCAATGAAATGATCAGTACCGACGAGATGGTGACAGAATCGGTAAAAAATCTTACTTCATCTATCTTTTATGCGTTGATTTTTGTGACATTGGTGGTGTTGATGTTTTTAAGAGAATGGCGTTCGAGCCTTATCATTTTTGTCACGATGCCGGTATCGTTGATTAGTGCATTTATCGTGATGTACATTATGGATTACACGATCAACATTTTTTCTCTTATGTCGTTGATCATAGCTATCGGTATGGTGGTGGACAATGCCATTGTGGTGTTGGAAAATGTTACACAGCATATAGAAAGAGGCACCAAACCCAAGCAAGCTGCCATTTTCGGAACCTCCGAAATGGGAATGGCCATTGCCGCTTCGACCGCCACAACATTGGTTGTGTTTCTTCCAATGGTTTTTATGGGTGGTATCGTGGGAATTATGTTCAAACAATTGGCCATCCTGACGTGCGTTTGCATGATTATGTCGCTGTTTACGGCTCTTACGTTAACACCGATGCTTGCGTCGCAGCTATTGAAAAGGAAAGGGGAAGATGAAGATGGGAAAGAAGCGAAACGAAGCAAGTTTTATCGATGGAGCGAAAACGTGTTTAATAAAATCGAATACGGGTATAAAAACCTGCTTGCGTGGACGGTGGTTCATAAGGGGGTGGTTATTGTTTCTGCTGTTGTTGTATTTATAGGAGTAATGCTATTGGGGAAGAAAATAGGTACGGATTATATTCCCGATTTCGACGCCGGGAGTTTTGCCCTTTCGTTTGAAACCGAGGTGGGAACAAGTGTTGAACAAACCGATAGTATAGGGCAACAAATACTGAAAATATTGCACGAAGAAATTCATGAAATGGTTCCGGGTTCTTCCGGAGCTATTGCCGGTCAAACGCGCGATGGAGCGCTAACGACGGTAGGGTTTAAAGAAGGGAAAAATATTGGCAGTGTATTGTGCCACCTTACTCTTCCCGATAAACGAAAAAGAACGGCAGAAGAGATCGCCGATGCGGTTCGTAAACGGTTAGACGAAATTCCTCAAATAGAAAAATATCAAATTCAGGCGGGGAGTATTTTGGCTGCAGCCGTAACAGGAAACAAACGTCCGGTAGAAATTCATGTGTCGGGCGATGATTTGGATGTCATCAATAAAATGGCCCTCTCTTTTGAAGAAAAATTGAAAGCGAGAGAAGAGTTCAAGGATGTGGAAACTTCGGTCGACAACGGAAAAATCGAAGTGCAAATTGTCATCGATAAAGAAAAAGCATCTCAAATGGCTTTGAATACCGCGCTTATCGGCATGCAGATTCGGCAAAATTTATTTGGCGCCGAATCGGGAGAATTTACCGAGGGCGGAGACGATTATGATATCAAAATACGATATGCTCCGGAATTTCGTAACGACATCGATAAATTGAAGGAGATGCAGTTGACCAATTTATTGGGCAAGCAGGTATCCCTTTCGTCTGTTGCCGAAATCAAGCAGGATGTCGGTTTGTTGGAAATACAGCGCGAATCGCAGCAGCGTTTTGTGTTGACTACGGCTAATCTGAATGATGTTTCGTTGGGAAAAGGTGCTAAGATAGCACAAGCAATCATAGACGATACGGAAATACCCGACGGGGTCAGCGTGTCGCTTGGAGGTCAGGTTGTCGATCAAGGAGAATCATTTGGCGATCTGTATTTGATACTTTTCCTTGGTATTGCATTGGTATATATGGTTATGGCGGCTCAGTTCGAATCGTTTAAAGATCCGTTTATCATTATGTTTGCCGTGCCGTTTACGTTGGTAGGTGTTGTTTTGGCATTTCTTGCAACAGGACAGACGTTGAGCGTTACTACGTTTATCGGCGTGATTATGTTGATGGGGATTGTGGTGAACAACGGAATCGTATTGGTCGATTATACCAACATGCTTCGCAAACGTGGATATACGCTTTACGATGCAGTAGCAGAAGCCGGTCGCTCGCGTTTGCGTCCCATATTGATGACTACATTGACTACGATATTGGGGATGTTGCCAATGGCATTGAGTAAAGGAATGGGTAAAGAAATGTATTCGCCGCTGGGTGTTACCATCATTGGAGGGTTACTGGTTTCGGCATTGATTTCTTTGATTTTGATTCCGGCTATTTATACATCCATTAACGAAAAAAGCGAGTTAAAGAGCGCGAATAAATAATATATAAAACAAGAAGATAATATTCAGATATGAAACTAATCTATTGTACTTGCAATGTGAGTATGCTCGAAACACTGGTTGAAATAATCGAAGAGGAGAAAATTTCGGAATATCAGATCGTCGAACAGGTGTTGGCAAAAAGCAGGCGCAGCGAACCCCGATTGAATACCGCCGTATGGCCGGGATATAATTCTGCGGTTTTTATGCAGGTGAACGATGAAGAGAAAGTAATCAATTTTGTCAACCGTATTAAAGAGGTAAACGGTTCGATATTCAATCCGGCCGAACTGATTACGGTATGTGTATGGAAACTTGATGATTATATTTTCGAATAATGTAGCGGATGAGCTCGCATTCGCCAAATTCCATCATTGCGTTGAATAATCGCAGGGATGAAAAGTTTGCGAGTTCATCTGCTTTTATATCTTTTTCGATTATTCTGTACCATACATCGATTCCCACCGGCGGGAATCGTTTTTCAGCCATTTGGCAAACCATGCATAGATGGTGTTGTTCCATGCGATGCGTTTATCGTAATCGTAAATGCCATGATTTTCGCCTTCCACTTGGACAAACTCCACCGTTTTTCCCAATAGTTTCAAAGCCGTAAACATTTGGATGCTTTCGCCGATGGGCACATTGGTATCGGCCGTCCCGTGCAGCAACAGCAGTGGAGTGTCGATTTTGTCGGCATGAAAGAGCGGACTTTGCTCCACATAGAGTTGCGGATTGTTCCACGGATAGCTTCCTGCACTGGCTCCCGAGCTGTAGGTATATCCCCAATAGCCTTGTCCCCAGTAGCTGGTGATGTTGCTGATACCTGCATGCGAAACGGCGGCTGTGAAGAGGTTGGTTCGGGTAAGCAGGTACTGCGTCATGAAACCGCCGTAGGAAGCACCGATGTTCCCGATTTTTGTTCCGTCGACAAACGGGTGGGCGTTCACGAATTTTTCTACCCCTTCGATGATTTCGTCGGCAGTTTGTTTCCCCCATGCATTAACGTGGCGAGCCGAAAATTCTTGACCGTAGCCGGTTGTTCCGCTAGGTTGCAGCGTATAGACCACATAATCTTGGGCGGCGTAGACATGCAAGGGATACGTGCTTTCGAAAGTGCGTTGTGTGGGACTTGTTCCACCATAATAATATACGATAAGCGGATATTTTTTGTCGGGATCGAAGTGGGGCGGAAGGTAATACCTGCCTTCAATGGTATCGCCGAAAGCACTTTTGAAGTTCCATTGTTTCACTTCTCCGAGTTCCAGTTTGGCGAGCTTTTCGGCATAGGGATCGGCAATGAGCGTCGATTTCAACGTTTTTAGATCGAGCAAATAGCTTCGTGTGGAATTGGATGCACTCACGCCGGTGTATGTTGCACGTTGGGCATCGACGGCAATATCGAACGAACGGATGACTTCTTCGTTGAGTGGGAGTTTCTCGAATTTTTTTGAAGTTGGGGAGAAACGGTACACGTTTTCGCAATCGCCTTCCTGCACTCGGTAATAGATGAAATTGTCGCTGCTGCTCCATACCTGTGAATCGATGGTCGGATTGAAATGTTTGGTTACCGGTTCGATTTTTTTTGTCGCCAAATCCATGATAAACGATTGGGTATCGTAGCTGTTGGCTGTCTGCCCTTCTTTAATGTTGAGGCCGATACCGTTGAATGCTTCGGGAGCACCGTGGATGACGATTTGTTTTCCGTCGGGCGAAAAACGTGCCGAGTAGGCAAAAGGTTCGTTTTGCCAGAGTGTGTCGATGTGCATGGTTTCCAAGTCGATCATATACATCGAAGTTTTGCTGAAAGGACGTTCGGAAAGGTCTTCTTTTGAAACCGAAAAAAGCAATTGCTTTACGTCGGTTGTCACATCGTTCAGCGTGGCGGTTTGTTTTCCGAATGTGAGTTGTTGCGACAAACCGGTATCGAAAAAATAGCGATAGATATAATATTTATCTCGGTAGCCAGGCTGTCGGTCTTCGGGAGAAAGCAGGCGTTTCAGTCCTGCCGGATTGTTGATGGTTTGGGTCTCTTTGACGGAGTAAAACATCGATTTTTCGTCGGGAGCAATAAAGAATCGTTCTTTTGGAAGATTTTCGGCAAGTACGTTAGTTTCGGTTTTTAACGGGTCGAGGGTGAATAGCGTTCTTCCGTTTTCGCTGTCGGCAACATAATAGAGGCATTCCGATTTTGGCATCCAACCCAGTTGCATGCGGCTGTCGGGTTCGGAAAGAACAATTTGTTGCCGTTTGCTGTCGTAAACTTCCACATATCGTTTCCTTTCGCCACCCGGTAATGTTTCGTAATAACGGAGCAAAACGAAACGTCCTTGAGGCGAGATTTCGGAAGAGGTTACCCGCTTCCCGTCCAGGATATCGTTTATGGTAATTCTTCGGATATCGGTATCGGAAAATGCGTATTGGGTAAGGGAGTCTTTTTCGTCGGGCTTAAGCTCGATTTTCACTGCCGGGTCAACGAAATAATCGGATGAAACGAGCATTTTGATCACGATGCGCGACTTGTTGACAAATCCATTGAGTGTGGCATCGACCGATCCGGAGAGGTGAAGGCTGTCGTTCACTTGTGTTTTAGTGGCTCTTTTCACGTCATTGATCCATAATTCGAGTGGATGGGGTGAGGTAACGGTGAGTTTTGCTTTTCCGTATCGATCGGCGTCGATAAAAAACGAAATCAACTGAAACGCATATCCTTTTTCCGGCTTTTGCAAATGGAAAAAACCGGCTGTGTCGGGCACGAGTGCAGTTGAAAATTTTTCGTGAGGAGGAGCCGATACGAAATACGAAAGCAGTGTTTCGTCTGAAAAGGGGGCGTTCTTAAGGTCGGTACTGTCTAGGAATACCGGTTTTTGCACAGCAACCGGACCGAATGACCGAATCCGTTCGGGCAATAGGATTTGTTGACTTACGGCATTGAGCGCAATAAAAAAAAAGGCGATTAAAAACGAATATTTTCTATGCATAATTAGAGAATTATTGATTTCAACAATCGGCATTTGTCCATACAAAACAATCCGGGAAAATATTTTCGAGTTCGGGCGGCTTTTCAAACAAACCAAATAGAGTTGATCCCGAGCCCGACATGGAGGCATACACTGCCCCTTGTTCGTATAATTTTTCTTTGATGGTACAAAGTTGGGGATATTTTTTAAAAATCGGAACTTCAAAATCGTTTTTCATCCTGTTTTTCCACTCCGAAACGGGCTTTTTAACAATTTCTTTCAGCGACATTTCGGGTTGACGAGGCGTAATCATAGCATACGCTTCTTTGGTGGATACGTTGAAAGGCGGTTTTACCAGCGCCCAATAGTACGTATCCAAACAAAGATCGATTTCTTCCAATTTGTTTCCTATACCAAAAGAATAGGCAGGTCTGTTTTTGATGAAAAAAGCACAATCGGCTCCCAATCGGGCTGCGAAATTGCACAGCTGCTCCTCGGAATACCCCAATGTAAAGGCCTCATTCAACAGTTTGAGCATGAAAGCCGCATCAGACGAACCGCCGCCCAAACCGGCACCGAATGGTATTTTTTTCAGCAGATAAATAGCGATGGGTGGGATTTGTTTTTCTGTTGCGAGTAGGTTGAATGCTTGGATTACCATGTTGTCGTCGATATCCCCTTCTATTGGCATACCGGAAGGAAAAAATCGAAACCCCCGTTCATTCGAAGAAAGGTTGAAGGGATGAAGACCATTGAATCCTTTATTGCAGGCATGAAACAAACTTTCATTCGAAGAAGGATTAAAGGAGCCGGGATCGATGGGAATAATTTCAAGCGCATCTTTTAACCCCATAGGGTAAAAAATGGTCTCGATATCGTGATATCCATCCGATCGTTTAGACACGATATGAAGTCCTAAATTGATTTTCGCGTTCGGAAAACAAATCATGTTTGTTGTTTCTTATTAAGTAGGTCAGCGGGGCTACCCCCGCTTTCCCCTTTAAGAACCGTACGTGCGAGTTTCCCCGCATACGGCTCAAGTGTTACAAAATTTAATTCTCACGAAATTAAACCAGTTCGTTGACTTTTGCAAGCCTCTGTCCGATAAAGTTGCACTTCTAAGTTGAACTTGGCAGGTGCTAAAAAAGCTGAATTTGCGGAATGATAAAATAAACGCCTTTGCAAAAGCGTTAAATATCAGATTTTCTTTTGATTTTCACTAAAAAAACGGTTTTGAAGCGTTCTTTTACCCCCTTATTAAACCCTTTGCCAATCACAATTACAGAGAATTTTGCGTAAAGATTGTTAAACTTGGAAAACTGTTTTTATTTTCCGAGTTTTTATTTCTAATTTTGTCCCTGTTTTTTTGTGATAACTATGGATATAAAAGATCGAATAATTCAGCAAGCCGGTCGTTTGTTTTTTCAATATGGCGTAAAAAGCACATCGATGGACGAAGTGGCTTCGTCGTTGGGCATTTCTAAACGCACCATCTATGAAAATTTCAGAGACAAGGAAGATTTGCTTTTGAGTTATTTGAAACAGGTTTGTGAAGATCGCAAAAAAGCAGTCCAAGAGTTAATGGAGCGCTTCGACAATGTTGTCGAGGTTTTTTTGAATATCATGGAAATACACAAAACCGCCACGTTTGCCAATATAAAGTTCTACGAGGATATTTATAGGTATTATCCCAACGTGGATGCTTTTTTGAAAGAGGAAAGCCATAAAGCCAACGAATTTTTCGTGCAATTCCTGAAAAAAGGGGTAGAACAAGGGGTGATTCGCGAAAACCTGAATATTGAAGTTGTGGCATTCCTCGTCGAAGAAAGCACCTCTATTTACATGCGGGCATCGCATATCGACAAATTTCCTTTTTCTTTTTCCGAATTGATATCCACTGTGATGGTCAATTTCATACGGGGTATTTCTACGGAAAAAGGCATTAAAATAGTGGATAAATATTTAGAGAAACAACAAATCGAACAAAAATAATGTTTAAAATGATGAAAGCGAAATCGATTTTATTGGTAACTGTTGTTTGTGGATTATTTAGGTTGTCGGCAGCAACAGCACAGCAAAGAGACAGTTTGGAAATTGATTTGAATACGGCGCTTGAGATAGCGTTAAGTGAAAATCCAACGGTGAAAGTTGCCGATATGGAAATTACCAAAAAGCAGTATGCGAAAAAAAGCGTTTTCGGGACTTTGTTGCCCGAAATCAATCTGATTGGACAATATCAACGAACCATCAAAAAACAGACCATGTATATGGATAATGGGTTTGGACTGGGAGGTGATGTTGATCCGGATCAATTTGATGAGGATGAACAGAAAATTTTGGGAGTGCTGGGCAAGTTGATGGGACCTTCGGATTCAGATGGAAATGAAGGATTTAGAGTAGGTCGGCGAAACGTGTATTCGGGAGGTGTAAACGTAAGTTTGCCTCTTGTTGTGCCTTCGTTGTGGAAAAATGTTCAGATGAGCGAAGTGGATATTCAATTGGCGATGGAACAAGCCCGTTCGTCGAAAATCAATTTGGTTAACCAAGTGACCAAATCGTTTTACAGCCTTATGTTGGCACGCGACAGTTACCTGCTTTTCAAAGAGACCTATGCTACGGATTCGATCAATTTGGAAAATATTAAAAACAAATATGAACAGGGAATCGCACCGGAGTATGATGTGATCACTGCTGAAGTGCGACTGCAAAGTCTTATTCCGAGTATTTTGCAAGCAGAGAATATGATGAAAATTGCCGAATTGCAGTTGAAAATGCTCATGGGAATCGACAGTGAGGTTCCGTTAAAAGTAATCGGGACGCTCAACGATTATGACGAGGTCATGTTTGATGCAATTATTCCTGCCGATACTTCCCTTATGGGCAATAGCGATTTAAAGCAATTTGATCTTCAGACCGACAAGGTTCAAAAGTTGTATGAAATGCAGAAATTGCAATATGCTCCTTCGCTGGTATCGTCGTTTCACTATACTTACATCAGTCAGAACAACGATTTCAAATTCAGCAACTACAAATGGGACCCGTATTCCACGGTAG
>FZPS01000198.1_pt91 | contig 36339 bp, 36 predicted proteins | sample 1817821 | NCBI WGS metagenome assembly FZPS01 (sample SAMEA104158645, study PRJEB21678) | metagenome | place: Germany | collected 2015-04-21 | reverse complement strand
ATACTACGAAGTATGACTGAGGTCTATCAGGAGCGGTATACGCGGTCCGTACGTACCGTTCTGTGAGAGGAAAACCGCTAGGCTGATCACCTAGCGGTTACCTACTCGATTAAAATTCTTGGAATGGAACGCTGTCTGGGTTCAATGGCTCAGGCTTATCACAGGTGCTGAGCATGTTGTAATATTGACCAGAACTGGCTGCCTCATGCACCCCGTGCATTGCCTCTAACACATGGTAGGTCAAATCTCCATTAGCGCGGTATTTCCGCCCGGTGCGGATGGCATAAGCCATGTCGGCGATTCCAACTCCCCGGCTGTTCTCTGAGTAGCCATGGGTGAGAGGGATTTCCTGCCAATCCGACCCAGCAAGCTTAACTTTTACAGGACCACCAAAGGTATTCGGATCTGGAACACTTAACGTACCTTTGGTTCCGTAGATTTCAATCCGTGGCAGTTCAGCTCCCCAGACATCAAATGATGTAATCATTGATACGACTGCGCCGGAAGCGAAGTCAAAAATTCCAGCTACATGAGTGGGCACTTCGACAGAAATTTTTTGACCATATTTTTCCCTGCTTGTGATTGTTCGCTCCGGGAATGAGATCTTTGTTGAGCCGCAGATGCGCTTAATTGGTCCCAGCAGATTGACCAATGCGGTTAAGTAGTACGGACCCATGTCAAACATAGGGCCTCCACCCACTTTATAGTAAAATTCAGGATCTGGGTGCCAGGACTCATGTCCATGATTGACCATAAAAGCAGTTCCGCCAATCGGTTCACCGATCAAACCATCTTCGATTAGTTTGCGGCAGGTCTGAATTCCGCCACCCATGAAGGTATCAGGAGCCCCACCAACTAATAACCCTTTGGCTTTTGCTAGGTTCAGGATTGCTTGACCTTCTTCCAGGGCGATAGCTAGCGGTTTTTCTACATACACATGCTTGCCGGCATTAAGGGCAGCCAGGCAGATCTCGGCATGAACGTCCGGGGTTCCTAAGTTAACCACCAGCTCAATTTCTGGATTTTCCAGCAGTTCAGCTCCCGAGTAGTAAACATGGGGTATGTTGAACTCTGCCGCTTGAGCCTCAACGCGTTCTGGGATCAGATCGGCGGCTGCTATCAGGTCAAGGATTCCAAACTTTTGTGCATTTTTAAAATAGATGCTGCTGATATTTCCACAGCCAATAATACCCACTTTTACCGGTTTCATTATTCTTCCTCCTTAGCCGCCCATAGGAACCCACGGCGCATGATTTCCCTGCAGTGGGGGGCTTCAAGTATATCAGCATGATGTCCAAGAGAACAGTAAAATACCTTACCTTTTCCCCAACGCTTGGTCCAGATCACCGGCATGTCAACCACACCATTAGCTGCATGGGGGCCATCAACTACTGGAAAACGAGTGGTTGCTAAAACTTCAACCGCTGGATCGACATGAAGATAGTAATGCTCGCTTTTTACTATAAAATCTTCAATTCCTTCAACGATGGGACTGGATCCTTTTTTAATGTTGACTGTATATTCAACACCATCGTTGCCGGGATGTGCTACCCAATTGCCACCAGTCATAAACTGCCAATCAACATTGCTGCGAAAAGCATCGCACATACCGCCGTGGTTTCCGGCAATGCCTACACCACTGGCAACCGCATTTAACACACTTTTGCACTGCTCGTTAGTAATTTCGCCCATTGTCCAGATTGGGATGATCAGATTGAGGGTTTTTAAGGCCTCTTCGTCAGAGAATGAATCCAAAGATTGCGACATTTCTACACTGAATCCTTCTTCGGTAAGAATAGTTCTAAAGAGTTCTGCTACCAGATCAGGTTGGTGACCATCCCATCCTCCGTATACAATCAGTGCTTTTTTCGTCAACTGCTGACACCCCCGAATTCTTGTCTATGCTTCAATCATAGTGAAGCATAAACTAAATTGCTCGCCATTATTTATCCAAAATCTAGACAAAAGTTGGTTTATTTTTATAAAATGGAATAGGTGAGGTGACTGAGGTGAAGTTCTTTTTTGAAGATCGGGTCAGCATCCGCAGAAACTACAGCTCATTTGGGATATCCATCCATGATAATATCAGCTATCAGGCTCACTGGCATCCGGAGTTTGAATTAGCATATGTTGAAGCGGGCAGTCTTTGGGTTGGCATTAACAACAATAGACAAAAATTGGCTGCTGGTGATCTGGCAATCTCAGTGAGCGGTGATATCCACTTTTACGATAGTACTGATTTGGATTCTCGCATAATTCTGCTGATCTTTAAACCAGAATTCTTTGGATTAGCAGCTGATTGGCCCGATACCCGTCAGTTTGCAGCCTCATTTTTTAAGAAACATGAAGTCCATGATCAGATTCGGACAGCTTTATACAGCTTATTAGATGAAAATCAAAACAAGCATGACTATTATGAGCTGTTTATCAGAGCAAAGGTAATAGAGTTATGTGCTGCTCTGCTGAGATTTCTGCCCAGTTATCCTGGTGTTAAAGAACATAAAAACAGCGTGTCCAACCTGGAACTGCTGCAGGAAGTATTAATGTATATTGAAAATAACTTTTCCGAGGAGATTACCCTGGAGATGCTCTCCAAGCGGTTTAAGGTTGATCCTTTCAATCTCAGCAAGGCCTTTAATTCTGTAACTGGTAAGAACTTAAGGACATATATCAACACATTAAGAGTGGCTAAAGCTCAGAGTCTGATTCAAACTACCAATCAGCCGATAATTAATATTGCATTTGAATGCGGATTTAACAGTATCCGCTCCTTTAATCGAGCTTATAAGAGGTTAACTGGTCAGTCTCCTTCAGCCACTAGGCGTGAGGGAAGCCAAAAGCGGCAGAAGTAAATATCCTACCCAGGGGGTTAGCTATGGTCAAGCCTGGATTAGCATCAGTTACATTTCGCCAGCTAAGCGTTGAAGAGATTACTGCTTTAGCAGCAGAGTCGGGATTGATCGGCATTGAGTGGGGAGGGGATGTGCATGTTCCCCATGGAGAGGTGAGCAGGGCTCATATGGTAAAGCGGATTACGCTTGATGCCGGTTTAGAAGTGGCTTCATACGGCTCTTATTACCGCTGCAATGATAATGTGCCATTTAGTGATGTGCTTAAAACTGCTGCTGCCTTGGAAGCTCCGGTGATTCGGGTGTGGGCAGGGACTAAGGGATCGCGTGAAGTTAGTACCGATGAGCGGGTAGGGGTTGTCGAAAATGCCCGAAAAATAGCTGATCTGGCAGCTGCAGAAGGAATTAAAATTGCTTTCGAATACCACAGCAATACCCTAACAGATACTCCTGCATCGGTGCTGCAGCTGCTGGAGGAAGTGGATCATGATAATGTCTATACCTATTGGCAGCCTTTACCTACTTTAACTGTAGAGGAAAGGGTTTTGGGATTGAAACAGATTAAGGCGCACCTTTATAATCTGCATGTCTTTGCCTGGACAGATCAGTCAAAACGCCTAAAGCTGGCAGCAGGCGAAGCCTTATGGAAACAGTATTTTGCTGTACTTCAGGGCCTACCAGGTGAGCATTATGCTCTGATTGAATTTGTCAAGCATGATGCCCCAGAGCAGCTGAGAGCAGATGCTAAAGTTCTGCATCAGTGGTTAGCTGATTATCTATAAGGTAGCTGGAGGCAAGCGTGATTAAGTCAGCTTTAGTGTTTAGTTCTGGCTGATCTAAAACTTGATCCAGCAGGAAATTGAGTATTTTTCCGATCATAGGTCCTGGTTTGAGATTGAGCTCGTACATTAAATCGGTGCCGGTAACTGCCAAGTCCTTGACGCTTAAGGCACTATCAGCAGCCAAGATCTCCTCAATTCGCTTCAGCATCATTTGGTAATAGCTCAACACCTGCTGCGGATTGTGCTTCATACCTAGAATATCGGCTTTGCGCAGTTCAATTAAATCATAGATATTTTCAACACCGACCCGGTTTATCAATCTTCTCAAGGCTTTATCAGAGGAATCGGGATGAATTTGATACATATGATACCTAATCAATAAGCCGACCTTATTCTGCAGCTTATTGCTGTAGGTCAGCCGCTTGAGAATCTGCTGCGCTATCTCCGCTCCTAACTGATCGTGGTTGTAAAAGTGGATCCCCTTTTCATCCTTACTGAATGTCTGCGGTTTAGCAACATCATGAAGCAGGGCTGCCCAGCGCAGGTGCAGTTTTGGCCGGACTGCTTGGCAGGTGATTATCGAGTGCCCTAAAACATCCCAGGCATGATTGCTGCCTTGGTTTATTCCTGCAGTTTGAGCAAGTTCCGGAATAATCTGTTCCATCAGTCCGCAGGTGTAAAAAAGCTGCAGAGACTGTACGATCGCATCAGCTGCAAGCAGCTTATTCAGCTCTTCCTTGATTCTTTCATTGGCTACATTAACAATTAAGTGAGGCTGGATTCCCAGGAGCGTTCGCTTTTCTGGTTTAAATCCTAGCACTGCACTGAACCGAATTAAGCGGAGCATCCGCAGAGCATCTTCACTAAAGCGTTCTCTTGATTCGCCCACTGTGCGCAGAATTCTGCGGCGCAGATCTCTCATGCCAGCAAATGGATCGTGAAAAACCTCCCTCAAAGGGTCATAGGCAATTGCATTTATGGTAAAATCACGGCGGCTGAGATCTGCTTTTAGATCAGAGGTAAATTCTACATAGTCTGGACGCCTGCCATCGGAATAGTGGGCGTCTTTTCTCATGGTTGTTACCTCAACAATTTGCTCACCTGTAACGACAGAAATTGTACCAAACTGTCTGCCAGTTGGGATGGTTTTGGCAAAAATCCGTTCGATTTGGTCAGGCAGGGCATCAGTAGTCACATCCCAATCGGTGGCTTCTTTGCCGAGGAGCGCATCGCGTACTGCTCCGCCAACAATATATGCTTGAAATCCATGTTCCTGAAGTGTGCGGCACACTACTAGCACTGGTTCCGGTACTGTCACACTGGCTTTCTTTCTCAACACAACTTCACCTTCTCATCAGATCCAACTTCAACAAAACTATTCGCGGTTTGCTGTTTTGTTCCTGTATTCAAGGCTAAAGATTAGGCTGGAGTTACCGATAAATATAACAAGACTAGTATTTGGGAGAGGACGGGTATTATGCGAATTGGGGGTATAGCGTCAGGGTTTGATACTGAGCAGATTGTGAATCAGTTGATGGAAGTTGAACGCATCCCATTGGATCGCATCTATCAGCAAAAAGTTCGCACCGAATGGCAGAGAGATGAATATAGAGCATTCAATACCAAAATTGCCAGATTTCAAGAGTTAGTTTTTAATATGCAGCTTCAGTCTACATATTTGGCCCGCAGGGTTACATCTTCCGATGATTCTGTGGTCAGTGCCCGCATCAGCGGGGATGCCCAGTATGGTGTTTATGAAATTGAAGTTACCAAGCTGGCAACTGCAGCCAGTAAAGTAAGCATAGCAGGAGCTGGCAAAACATTTAACGATTATTTTGCTGAGAATTCAGGAACCATTCAGATCTGGTCTAATGCAGATAATGAGTATATCGATATTGAGATTAAGCAAGGCGATACCATAGATACTTTCATTACAGCTATCAACCAGAACAAAGATTTAGGCATTACCGCATTTTACGATGAGGCTACAGATTCTTTTGTGCTCCAGACCAAAAACACGGGTGAGAATGCTGTAATCGATATTAAGTTTAATGAATCAATGGGAGTTACAATAAATAACGAAGAAGAAAGTACTGCGGTTAAGCTTGCTGAACTGCTGTTTGCAGATCTAGACAGTGTAACAGGAGAAAATGCGGTATTCAAAATCAACGGCTTGGAAACCAATCGAGAGAGCAATAGTTTTACAATTGCTGGATTAGCTGTTGATTTAAAGGCTGCTGGAGGCGCAAAGGTAAAACTGGAAGTAGCTCAGGATACAGATGCTATTTTCGACAGCATCAAGAACTTAGTAGATAAATATAACGAGCTGATTAATGAAATTCACAGCAAGATCAACGAGCCTTTCCATAGAGACTTCCCACCACTGACTGAAGCCCAGAAAAAAGAAATGAGCGACAAGGAAATTGAACTGTGGGAAGAAAAAGCGAAGAGTGGACTGCTGCGCTCTGATAGGATCCTAACTGATATTGTTTACAACATGCGCAGAGCTCTCGGATCTGTTGTTGGTGATTTGGATGGACTTAACTCCCTCCACCAAATTGGAATTAGCACCGGCAGCTGGTTTGAGAACGGCAAACTGCATATCAATGAAACAAAGCTGCGGGACGCGATAGCCAACAAGCCGGAGGAAGTAATGGCGCTCTTTACCAACAGGAGCGAAACAGAAGAGAGCTTAGGCATTGCCAGAAGGCTGTATCAAGTACTGGATGCCGGCTTGGACCGCTTGGCTGAAACTGCTGGTAAAACAACTTCTTTATATGATACCAGCACTTTATCGGAAAAAATTCGCCGCTATGAAGATCAGATGGCAGCTATGGAGGAGCGGTTAATCAGAATCGAGAACCGCTATTGGGCACAGTTTACCGCCATGGAAAGAGCTTTATCCGAAATGTATGCCCAGTCTGACTGGCTCTATCAGCAGATGATGATGATGGGTGGATAGATGATGACCAGTAATCAAGAAAATCAGGTTGAAACACGCAGGCTCCTCTACCAAGAATTATTGGTATTATCGGAAGGTCTGTTACAGCACTGTCAAAATGCGGATTGGGAGCAGGAGGAAGCCCAGCAACAGCTTCTGAGGCTAATTGATCAAAGGCAGGAGATTATCGATCAGATTGCTGCATTGAACAGTGCACCACTATCTGATGCTGAAAAACAGATCATTACGGAGATTCTAGCCCTGGACCGAGAAAGTACGAAAATTGCAGCGGAAGCCAAAGCACACTTTGCCCACAAATTTAATCAGGTGCAGAGGGGCAAACGCTCAGCTAAAGCATACAATCCTGAATCTGTGCAGACAGCAGGGTATTTTATCGACCGGAAAAAATAAGGGCAGCAGCAGTTCAAACTAGAACTGCGCTGCCTTTTTTTTGCTGCTAACTTTAGATAAAGGAAATTGCCACTGCTGGTTGAATAAGTAGAAAGAGGACGTGAATCAGTTAGGAGGTTGTATGATGCAGAATTATGACAACGATCAGATCTTGCTTGAGGGTCAGGATCTCCAGGTTGGGATCAGTCCAAGCGTAGGTGCGTCGATCTTCTGCTTCAAGTACAAACTCAACAATCAATGGGTTGATCTGATGCGGCCCACTCCGGAGAGTGCGCTTAAGAATAATGAGCCAGGGAAATTTAGTTCGTTTAATATGATTCCCTATTCAAATCGCATTGAAAATGGAGTTCTCGTGCATAAAGCCCACACTTATCAGCTGGCGATCAATACCAGCGATGGGCATGCAATCCACGGCGAAGTGCGCAATCGTCCTTGGAAGGTTGTTTCCCGGTCCGATACAAAACTGGAGCTGGAGTTTGTCAGCACTGAGCATGAAGGAATCTCATGGCCATTTTGGTTTAAAGCGAGGATTGCTTATCAGCTGGACGGCAGTGAGTTTAAGATCACAACTGCTGTGCAGAACTTAAGTGATCAGGAAATGCCTGCCGGGATGGGTATTCATCCATACTTTGTCAGGGCTTTAACTGACACAGATGATCAAGTGTTACTGCAGATGTCTGCTGTCGGTATCTATCCTGGGGCCACACCTATTCCAACGGGAACGTGGGAGCCAGTCCCAGTGGAATTGGACTTTACTCAAGCGAAGGAGCTGACAACCTCCTTTGTGGATAAATGTTTTCGCATCTGCCACGCACCCGCCGTAATTACCTGGCCAAAAAGCGGAGTGCGTTTAACTATGGAGTGGGATCCGGTGTACGAGCATTTGATTCTTTACTGTCCTCGAGATGACCGGCGTTATTTTGCCGTTGAACCGGTAACGAACTGCAACAATGGATTCAATTTGGCAAACCAGGGCATGGCCGATACTGGAACAGTTTACCTCGAGCCGCAGGCTGAATTGAGCGGTACCATTAAAATCAAAGTAGAGCGTCTATAAAAATAAAACCGGGAAGTTTGGCACTGCCAATTTCCCGGTTTTATTGCTTTATGGAACCATATCACCGACACCGTTGAGAATATAGTGGGGTTGATAGGCAAACTGCTTGATAGTTTCTCGTGAGCTGACACCGCTTAACACTAACACTGTATCAATACCTGATTCAATTCCAGCGACAATATCGGTATCCATCCGGTCGCCGATAATAGCTGTTTCCTCAATGGATGTGCCCAACAACTTTAAGCCGTGCCGCATCATCAGTGGATTTGGTTTTCCAATGTAATATGCTTTTTTACCAGTTGCCAATTCAATCGGGGCAATTAAGGCTTTGGTAGCGGGGACAATTCCGTGTTCCGCTGGCCCGGTAACGTCCGGGTTGGTTCCAATCAGTTTGGCTCCTTGCCGCACTAAGCGGACAGCTAATTCAATTTTTTCGTAGCTGTAGGAGCGGGTTTCACCTACTACCACGTAATCTGGGTTAACATCGTTCATGGAAAACCCGACATCATAAAGTGCCTTGACTAAGCCGGTCTCACCGATAATATAAGCACTACCGCGGGGGGTCTGCCGGGCGAGGAAACTGGCTGTTGCTAATGCACTGGTGTAAAAGTGGCTTTCGTCCACCTCAATGCCCATGCGTGCTAACTTCAGCTGCAGCTCCCGCGGCGAACGCTCACTAGAGTTAGTGAGAAACAGAAACTTCTTATTTTCTCTCTGCAGCCATTCTACAAACTCACTTGCACCAGGCAGCAGGTAATTGCCGTGATACAGAACTCCGTCCATGTCACAGATAAATCCAGCTTTACTGCGAATCTGCTCCATTATATCTCCTCCGTTATGATAGTTATCAACTGATCTAGATCAGCGTTTTCTGCCAACTGCGGCACTAGATGGCTCTAGGACTCTAAACTGCAGCATCAGAGAAATCAAATAAGCATAAAATGGAGTTTGGATCAGGACGGAAGCTATCTGGGGAATGATAGTTGCTTTAATCGGTAACCCAAACAGACTGTTGAGGAAGTACGGCACTAGGAGAACGTTCGTTACAAGTTCACCCATCAGCACAGCCACAACCAAGTGCCATAAACGGTTTTGGTTATTGAAGATATACCTGGTTACAGCTCCTGGGATAAATCCGGTTAAAAAAGCAGATAGGGTGAAATGGGGAGCATAGGCACCCATTGGATTGATCATGTAGCCGATAATATCAGCTACCGCACCAACGATTCCTCCCTGCCAGGGACCAAGCCCAATACCGGCTAGGATAATCGGTAGACCGCCAAGCCCGATCCGGATCCCTTCAACGCCGCCAATACTGATGCGCATGCTTAATAACCTGCTCAGCACAATGTTTAAGGCGACTAAGAAAGCCATATAAACTAGTGTCCTTGTTTTCGTATTCATTGCTGACCTCCTTTCCCTTTGATCACCTGTACCAAAGAGAAAGAAGCTCTTTGGTGACAGCGGACGCGATGGCACATCGCAGCTGCAGAGCAGCTTTTCGTCTTAGGGCAACGTCCCATCCCTAAGCACTAAAACGCATGCCATCTACTCTACCACATATTCTGATTGCATTGTATCAGAATAAACTACGGTTGACAAGAGTGCGATTGAAAGGATTTAGTTGATTTGTGTGTAAATTAAATTTATACGAGCATGTATTGAGGGAGGCGGTAGTTTTGTATAAGTTTCTCCATACTCGGGTGCGGGTTAGTAATTTGGAGCGTTCAATCAAATGGTACTGCGATAACTTGGGTTTCCGGGTGAAAAGCCGCAATGATCGCTCTCCAGCGGGGAATCAAATCTGTCATTTAGAACTGCCGGGTAATGAGCATATGTTGGAATTGACCTACTCTCCAGATTATAAATTAAATGTACCGGAAGATCTGCTGCATTTTGCTATTGGTGTTCCCAATTTGACCGCGTTTTGTGAGCAGTTGGAACAGAAGGGAATTGAAATTTGGCCGGATAACTGGCGGGACGAGTTTGCCAAAGGCAATAAGATGGCATTTATTACAGACCCTGATAATTACGAGGTAGAGCTTCTGGAACAAGGATAATGCTCGGCATCAGGCTATTTGACTTCAATAATAATAAATATTATAATTTATAAGAGACTGGAAATAGGAGATGATCCTGATTAAACGACAGTTTATTTTGATAACACTTAGTTTGCTGATTGTATTTTCTGCATGTTTAACTGTTAACGCTGCAGATTCAGTGATCAGCTGGCTGCCGGAAACACAGCGGTATCAAATCTCAATCATTACTCCTCAAGGTGAAGCAGAGTATGTCTACAATGTTCTCTTTGAAATTGATCCGGAAAATGGACAAGCCACGGTAACCACGACCGGGTCCGGCTATACTATGGAATCACGCTATGATGCAGATCTGCGTCTACATTACAGCGAAATGCAGGTCGTAAATCAGCATGATGCAGGCAGGGTTGGCTTTGATCGCCGCTCAGCGGTATATGATCCAGAAGAGAACAGAATTATACTCGCTTTCTACCTCAATGAAAGGCTGCAGGATACTCGGGAAATTTATCTGCATGATGAAGGAACTGAGATCGAAGTTCTAGGATTGTATCTTCAATCGCTGCTGCTGCAGAACCGCACCGATTTTCATGGTAAGTTAGTAGACTTAAATGGATCAGGTCGATACCAGCTCGATTCTAGAGTGCTAACAGCAAAGCAGGTTAGGGATTTGACAAAGAAGAAGAATACAGCCCCTCAGGTGCAGCAGCTTCTGCAGGATCCGGAGCAGGTAACAGTTTTTTCAATAGGTTATGATGGAATTTTACGCTGGTTCTTTCCAACGCGGTTTCATGTAGTTTTGGAAAGCGAGGCTCCCCACCGGATTCTTGCTTTCTGGGCTGGCAGTGGTGATAGGCTGCGGTACCATTTATATGATTATCAGGAATAGGGGAACAAGAAGCATTTTCGTCCGAAAATGCTTTCTAATCCGCGTTAGATTTCAGAATAGATGGAAAGGAAAGAAATTCACAGGTGCGTGCAGTTATCCCTTATACTGCACGAAGTAGATATGTAGTAGCTGCTGTATGGAAATAAATAACATCGAGGTGGTCTGTATGACACGAATTGGCCGACTTTGGCTTGCCTGTTTCGTGATGATATTATGTTTGAGCCTGCAGCCTGCAGCTGCCCAGGATTCGCTGCAGTTTCTGCTGGAAGCTGATGCTGCTTATCAGCTGAAGTTTGTTTTCCCCAATCGGTTGGATACTACACCGCCAATTCTCTCCATCTATACGTTCAATGAGCAGGGGCCGATTTTAAATCGTACCCATCTGCACCAGGGATTGGTGTATGATGATCTGGCTGAGTTGAACTTAGTTTTTGAAGCACCGCAAGGATATACTCGCGCAGAGGTGAAGGTATCTGGAGATCAGAATGCAGCTTCAAGTACATTGAGCTTAGAAAGATTGGATCGCTTTGATCCCGCACAGCAGCCTATGCTGGCTCACTTAATTGTCAATGAGCTGGTGTATACCGGGTTAGTAGTGGATGCCCGCGGACTGGATTTAGAAAGAGGAATGAGTCCCCGGATTTGGTCAGAAACAGGAGAATTAATTTACGGCGGGGTAGCTGCTGACTACGAATTTGTTCAGCATTCAGGTGTTATCAGCTATGGAAATGATTTATCGGATGACTTAATGAATCGTGTCTCGATTCCTGGAAAGCTTACATATACTGCTCCGCTGGTAGTTAAGGCACAGGATGTTAAAGGACAGCCCCAAACAGGAGTGGTGATCAGTCAAGAAGCAGCTGAGCAGATTTTAGCTGCAATTAAGAACTATGATTTCTTTGCCCATTACGCAGTAGTCTTTTTAATTGATTAAGCAGAGCAAATTTCCCAGTGATCTAGAATCACTGGGAAATTTTTATGCTGCGGGGACTAACTGCACTTTTATAGCACTCGGTTAGTTCTTGTACCGCTTTCTCCGGGATTCCCTGCTTTCGCAGTTGATTGGCAAATATTCTGGTGGCTTTTTTCCTCTGATACAGCACGGACGGCAGCATCAGAGTACTACCCACAAATAAACGAGCAATCCCTTTGATAAATAAACCGATTGTTCTCAGCATAATTTTACTATGTGCCAGAATTAAGTTTATCTAAAAAGGACTGGAAATTATTGATGTAATCTCTACTCATAGACAGAGCATCCTCTGGTTTGAACCCAGCTTCAATCAACTGCTTATAAAATGCTCCTACTGCTTTGCCCATCTCTGTAGCGGTTTCTTCAGAATATGCGGCTTTTATTAAATTCTTGATTACCTCTGGTGCTTTGCCCGCAATAAAGTCAAACATCTCAACCATTTCCTTCATATCTTCTCTATATTGCATCGACAAATACCCTCCTTTGATAATTGAAAATCATCCAGGTAACTAAATTTGGCAGACTCGCCCTAAAAATTGGGGTGAGGAAGGATTCTGCCAATTTGGCGGATGGCTGTGCCGCTGCGGATGCTAATACCCGGAAATAAACATTGGCTGCTGTTTTTTTTGGAGGAGCAGTTTTGCATTCGGTTAGTGTTCTGGAAAGTTCCAGTTCAAGCAGGAGTATTTCACAAAAATCTGGTGCTTCCATGATTAGTTGAAACACTTCCTGCTTTTCCTGTGGGGTAAGGCTGCCTTGAATGTATCCTAACGCTAGGTCGCTATAGTAATCTGCTTTCATGTTTAACTCCTCCCTTAAACCAGTCCCGCAGCTTGGCACGGGCTGTATAAGCCCGGCTTTTGACAGTACCAACTGGAATTCCAATGATTTCAGCCAGTTCTTGATAGGTTAGCTGCTCGACATACAATCCGTAGATTATAGTTGAGGCGGTGGGGTCCAACTGATTGAGTGCTTCCTTAAGGGTTAAGTCTGTTGAAAAATCTTCCACAAGCATGTTCTGATCTAGCTCTACTTCATCAAATTTAACACTGCGCAGCTGATCTACCATTTTGTGGTGAGCAATGGTGAGAATCCATGCCTTAATAGATTTTACATCTGCCAGTCGATCTAAGCCGCGGTAGACAGCGAGAAAGGTTTCCTGCAGAATTTCTTCAATTAGACTTTCATCATTTAACTTAAACTTAAGGAAGCTATAGACAGTGTCTAGATATGCTTCATAAATTTCGTCGAAGCTCATCATCCTTAACCCCTCCACCCTTATAGTCGCAGAATTTCTAAATAAGGTTCAGTTTTTTACCAATTATTTAGCCTGGATCGCTTTTGACATTTACTGGCTTCCATGCTATAATCTTGAAATAACATTATATTATTGAATTCTATACACCCTCAGCATATAAGCTATGAGGGATTTTTTGTATCAATTCATCTTTAGGAGGGATGAATATGACCAAGAAAAATAAAATTTATATTATTGATGTAACTAATCGTGATGGTGTTCAAACTGCTTTTATCGGACTTTCTAAACTGCAGAAAACCATGCTCAATGTTTACCTAAGTGAGATGGGAGTTTACCAGAGTGAAATCGGTTTTCCAGCTCTGCAGCATGAATGGAATTATATCAATGCCAATCTGGAACTGGCCAAAAAAGGTGCCATGGGTGAGATGCGCCTCCAGGGCTGGGTGCGGGCCAGCGTTGAAGATGTTGAGCGGGCAGTAAAATATACTAATATTAAGCATTTAAATCTGTCCATTTCTACATCCCAGATTATGACCGATGGTAAGTTTGGCGGCCGGTTAACTCGTGAAGATGTGCTGAAAATGATGACTGAAGCAGTTGCCTGTGCGAAAGAAGCCGGTATTGAAACAATTGGCGTTAACGCGGAGGATGCTTCCCGAACAGAAGTGTATACCAAGGACAAACGCTATGATGAAGACTACTTAATCCGGTTTGCTATGGCAGCTAAGGAACATGGTGCTGACCGCATTCGCTACTGCGACACACTTGGTTATGACCGCACCGTCTCAATCTACGACAGCGTTAAACGGATTGCAGAAGCGGTGCAGATTCCGATTGAACTGCACTGCCACAATGATTTGGGTTATGCGGTAGCTAACTCTGTTGAAGGGGCGATGGGGGCAATTGATGCCGGAGTAGACGCCTATATCAACACAACAGTAAACGGGATGGGGGAGCGGGCTGGCAACGCTGACTTAGTTTCAGTAATTCTGGCTCTGAAGAAGTCCCGGGGGATGCAGGATTTGGATATTCTTGATGAGAAAATCGATCTGACTAAAGCTTGGAAGGTATGCAATTATGTTTCCATGGCCTTTGGTCAGCCGATACCAATTAACCAAGTCGGTGTTGGTAAAAATGCCTTCGCCCATGAGTCGGGAATCCACGCCGATGGAATGCTCAAAGATCGCCGCAATTATGAGCTATACTCGCCGGATGAATTGGGAATTGAACCCCACGAAATCAGGCCGTTAGGTCGGATCATTACAACTGGCGAATACGGGGGCGTCAAAGGGCTGAGACATGTATACAGCCAGCTGGGTGTGGAACTAGAAAACGAACGAGATATTCTGCGATTGGTTCAATATGCAGCCTTACATAACCAAGCGCCCCTGACTAATGACGAATTACTGTTTATTGCTAAATACCCGGAGGAAGTAGAAAAGATTCTTACGGTAGACCCGCGTCGGGTAGATTAAACCAAAACGGATCTCGCTTAGGCGAGATCCGTTTTGCTTACTGCCTCGGCCAGATACCGCTGGTAAACATCGGCTAACTGGGGATTTTCCAGTGTAGCTAGAATGTAATCGGTATATGCTTCATTAGTTGCTCCGTCGCTGCGGCCGGTGAGCTTTACTTTGCGCTCAAATTGGCTGCAGATATCCAGCGCCATCTGCAGCTGTTCCCCTTGCTCATTATAGCCAATGTGTTCCAGCATCATTACCGCTGCTTTAATCAAACTGCTGGGATCAGCATACTGGGCACGACCTTCAGCCACCATCCGGGGAGCAGAACCGTGGATTGCTTCAAACATGGCGTATTTAGTGCCGATGTTTGCACTGCCAGCGGTGCCGACTCCGCCCTGGATCTGAGCCGCTTCGTCAGTTAAGATATCGCCATAGAGGTTTGGCATAACCAGCACCTCAAAATCTGAGCGGCGGCTGGGATCAATCAGTTTAGCTGTCATAATATCTATATACCAGTCATCGCAGGTGATCTCTGGGTATTCAGCAGCGATCTGTTTTGCGATGCTGAGAAACTTGCCATCGGTGGTTTTTACTACATTGGCTTTAGTCACTACTGTAACCCGCTTTTTACCGTGTTTTTTGGCATATTCGAATGCTGCCCGGATAATTCGTTCTGATCCTTGGGTGGTTGTTACTTTAAAGTCTACTGCTAAGTCAGGGGTAACATCAAAGCCTTGACTGCCGAGGACATACTCGCCTTCCGTATTTTCCCGGAAGAACATCCAATCGATATTCAGTTCAGGTACTCGAACCGGGCGGATATTGGCAAACAGATCAAATTCCCGCCGCATGCTGACATTAGCACTTTCAATGTTGGGCATATCAGCGCTTTGATCGGGGGTAGTGGTAGGTCCCTTGAGCACAACATGGCACTGCCGCAGTTCCTCTAAAACAGCCTTTGGAATCGATTCCATATGGGCGATGCGGTTTTCGATTGTCAGTCCGTCGATTGTCCGCAGTTCAACTTTACCTGCCCTGATTTCATTGGCCAGCAGTTGTTCTAAAATTCTTTGGGTTTGAGCGGCGATGTAAGGACCGATACCGTCTCCGCCGACAATACCAATTACTATGCGCGGTAGCTCCTGAAAATCAATAAAAGTGTCTTCCTGTTTCATTCGTTCCACTCGTTTCAGCTGCTGTTCGAGAATTTGTGCAAAATGAGCTGTGGCAGCTGCGATTTGTTCCTTGTACATAGTATCCCTCCTTGCTGATTTCCATTTTATTCTTGAGTCACCGCATTAAATCCTTTCAAAACTGGTATAATTGATATAAGAAAGTGAGTACCCAGCTCTTGCCGGATTTGGTAAGAGTTTTATTATTCAAAAAAAAAGGATGCATCGCTGCAGGCTCGAAGTAGAATATGAACCAAGAAAGGGTGAAAGCCATGACCATCAGCAAAGATATTAAAATAGTTATCGTCACTGGTTTGTCTGGAGCTGGAAAAACCCAAGCGATGAAAGCATTAGAGGACCTAGATTATTTCTGCATAGATAATCTACCTCCCTCGCTTTTGCCTGAACTGATCAGAATTCACCAAAACACGGAAGAGACTCGTCCTGTTGCTGTTGCGATGGACGTTCGCGGTAAGGCGCATTTCGCCCAGTTAACCAATGTGATCAAGTGGCTGGAGGAAAGTGGAGTACCATATAAAGTGGTATTTCTGGAGTGCGAAGATGATATCCTGGTTCGCCGCTTCAGTGAAACAAGGCGGCGCCATCCCCTCGCCGAACAAGGCAGTCTTTATGCCAGTATTAGCCATGAGCGCAAACTGCTGGCTGATGTCCGGGAACTAGCTCATATTATTGTCGACACTTCCGCGATCAAGCCTTCTGAGCTGAAAGCCTACCTTAACAGCGCACTAATTGGCAGAGATGATTCGGAGCTGCTGCTGCAGATCAACCTTCTCTCGTTCGGATTTAAATACGGTGTTCCCAATGATGCTGATATAATTTTTGATGTCCGATTTCTTCCCAACCCATTTTATATTGACAGCTTAAAGGAGTTGACCGGAGAAGACCAAGACGTTGCTGATTATGTGCTTAAGTGGCCGCAAACACAAGCTTTCATTGACAAGTTTTACGACCTAATCGTGGAACTTCTCCCTGCATACAGCAAGGAAGGAAAGGCGCGGCTGACCATTGGTATTGGGTGCACAGGAGGTCAGCACCGTTCGGTTGCCATCAGCCGTGAATTAGGCAGAAGATTGTCCCATGATGGCATCCAGAATCAGGTAAGGCATAGGGATCTGCCGGAAAAATAAAATTTTCAAGATTCTACTTGTATTTCTTACTAAACTGTGGTATGCTAAGGCTACGTTAAAAGGTAGTGAAGTTTGTACGCTGAGTTATGGCCTCTTAGGCTTGGAACGATGAGCAAAACTTCCGCTTTTTAATGAGTATTTTTTAAGGAGGCCATATAGATTTATGGTGACAGGAACAGTAAAATGGTTTAACGTAGAAAAAGGTTACGGCTTCATTGAGCAAGAGAACGGAGAAGATGTATTTGTACATTTCACTGCCATTCAAGGCGACGGCTTTCGCACCTTGGAAGAGGGTCAAAAGGTAGAATTTGAAATCGTTCAAGGCAACCGCGGACCACAGGCCGCTAATGTTGTTCGCCTCTAATCAATTGAGAAGCTCAGCCCCAGTCAGTTACTGACTGGGGCTTTTCATATCTGCCCCTCAGCAGGCATAAAGGTAGGTATGAACAGTGAGGTGATCACATGTTAGGTCAGCTGTTAAACTTGATCCAAAACAGCTATGATCAGGGATTAGATGATTATTGGCTCCCACCTTTAGTAAAATGCGGTGCTGATAATCTGCCTGTTGGCCGGGTGCAGGATCAGGATGTCTTGATATTTGCCTGCCGCCGTGGTGAGCGGGAAATCCAGCTCACCGAAGCGTTTGTTGACCCTGATTTCCACCATTTTCCCCGGGAATACCTGTCCCAGCTGCAGTTTTTTCCCATGGTGGAATATCACCGCAAGTTTGCTGACTATCCTCCATTGTTTCACTCCATCAAACCAGAATCTCCTTTAGGTGAGGTGCTGGCAGAGCACGGTTTAAGGCAGCTGCGGATAGCAGAATCGGAAAAATTTGCCCATGTCACCTACTTTTTTAATGGCCGCCGGGAAGAGCCTTTTCCCCAGGAAGACTGGATCATGATTCCCAGCATTAGGGAGGCGGTCCACCAAAACCCGCAAATGCGGTCGGCAGAAATAGCGGAAACATTGGTGCAAAGCTTGCAGACAGGGCATTATGAATTTGCTCTTGTCAACTTTGCCGCCGGTGACATTTTCGGACATATCCCCGATTTTCAAGCACAGGTTGCCTGTGTTGAGGCAATTGACCAGGCTCTCGGCAGAATTGCAGCTGCAGCCCAATCATTAGGCTATTGTCTGATCGTTACAGCTGATCATGGTTTGTTAGAGCAGGCATATCTGCCGGACGGCTCCCACAGCATTGGACACACACGGGCTAAAGTACCCTTTATCTTAGTTGATCCTACAGTGCCACACAATACTATTTTCCTAGCACCAGAAGGCAGTCTGCAGCATGTTGCTCCTACAATTCTTAATCTCTTAGGTTTGGAACAACCAAACCTAATGACCGGACGCTCATTGGTACAGCCTTATCTAACATCGGTTAAGGGAGTGGTGTTAATCGTTCTTGACGGATTTGGCATCGGGGCAGAAGCGAGGGATACCAATCCGATTTATGCCGCTGATACTCCAACCCTGGATCGCTTATATGCCCACTATCCGCATACAGCTCTCCACGCCTCTGGTACTTATGTCGGTTTAGCACCGGATTCTGGTGGCAACTCGGAAACTGGGCATCTCACATTAGGTGCTGGTAGAATTGTTCCTCAAGATGAAACCAGAATACCCAAGAACCTTACCCCGCTGCATCTCAAAGAGAATAGCAGGTTTTACCACAGCATCAAGCACTTAAGTCCCGAGCAGTCAGTCCACCTTTTATTTCTGCTGTCACCGAAAAGCTCCCACGGCAGCACCAGTGAAGCCCTAAGCCTCCTGAGAGTATTACAGGAATGGGGAGCCAAGCAGGTGTATCTCCATGCTATTACTGATGGGCGCAGTGCACCCCGCTTTGGTGCGGTAAAGTTTTTACCTGAACTGCAGACTGCACTGATCGATCTTGGCATAGGGGAGCTGGTTACTGTCTGCGGCCGCGGTTATATGCTGGATCGGAGCGGTTATTACCTGGAGCGAACTCAATCTGCATACGAGGCTCTAGTTAAGGGCAGGGGGGCTTGTTGGATGGGTTAGGGCTCTGCTTCATTATTTGCGGAAGTTATCATCAATCAAGCTGAAGCTGGCAATACTATCTGACACAGTCTAATTTTGCTTGTGATTGAGAAAGGGTGATCGGATGTGGATGCCAAACTGTCATATCAGGCATGGCTGAACAATGAACTAATTGACCAAGTAACGAAGGAGGAACTGCTGGCTGTGAAGGGACAGGATGCGGAGATTTATGACCGCTTTTCCGGCCAGCTTGAATTTGGTACCGGAGGCTTGCGGGGAATCATTGGAGCAGGTACTAATCGGATGAATATCTACACTGTGAGGCTGGCAACTCAAGCCTTTGCTCAATATTTGACTGCCCATAACCAGAATCAGCGTGGTGTAGTAATAGCCTACGATTCACGCTTCATGTCGCGGGAGTTTGCTGAAACCGCAGCTGCTGTCTTGATTGGAAATCACATTCCAGTATATGTCTTCCGCCGGATCACCCCCACACCGCTGCTCTCATTTGCTGTGCGCCACTGCCAAGCTGGTGGAGGTATTATGATTACTGCTAGTCATAATCCTAAAGAGTATAACGGCTACAAAGCTTACAATGAAAATGGGATCCAGCTCCATCCAGAGTCGACAGTGGAAATCAGTGAGATTATGGAAACGCTGGCGCTGAAAGATGTTAAAATAGCGGAAAATGCTCAAGCAAGCCCCCTGTGGCACTGGCTCGATGAGGATGTTTACCAAGTGTATTTTAAAAAGCTGTCTGAGCTGGCCCCAAAACGGTCTGATTTTGACCTGGATCTCAAAATTATCTACACACCTCTCCATGGAGCCGGAGCTGATTTTGTTCCTCGAGCCTTAAAGGCAGGTGGTTTTGCTAATGTGAAGTTGGTTTCGGAGCAGATGGTGATGGACAGCGAGTTTTCAACTGTTGAGTTTCCCAATCCTGAAGAACCAGACGCCTTCAGTTTAGCCTTTGCGTATGCGGAAAATTATCCTGCTGATCTGATCATTGCCACCGATCCTGACTGCGATCGGGTAGGTGCTGCCGTTTGGGCGGAGGATCGCTATGTGCTGCTTACCGGCAATCAGATTGGGGTGTTGTTGACTGATTTTCTGCTGCAGTGTTTACCTCCTGAACAGCGGAGCAATAAGGTAATCATTAAAACACTTGTCTCGACAAATATGGTTTATCCTGTTGCTGATAAGTATGGAGCAGAAGTTAGGGAAACGCTAACCGGATTTAAGTATATAGGAGCTGCAATTCAACAGCTGCCGCAGGAAGGCAGGGAGTTTTTATTTGGATTTGAGGAAAGCTGTGGCTATTTGGCTGGTTCTTTCGTGGGGGATAAAGATGGAATAATTGGCAGTCTGCTGATAGCACAGTTGGCTGCGTATTACCGCAGCCAGGGGATCACACTCCAACAACGGTTGGAACAGTTATATGAGGAACACGGTTATTACCTCGATACACTGCAGTCGTATTATTTTCACAGCCGCAGCGAGGCAGACAAAGCCAAAGCTTTAATTGAGGAGCTGCGGCAGGATCAGCTGCTGACAATAGCCGGACTTAATGTGAAATCGTTTAAAGACTACCTTAACGGTGTTCATTTAGATTTTGAGCAGAACCAGGAATTTGAGCTGGATTTTCCCAAGGAAAATATGCTGCAGTGGGAAACAACCGCCGGAGACCTGATTACACTACGTCCTTCAGGCACTGAGCCGAAAATGAAACTGTATATTTCCATCTCCGGTACAGATTCTAAAGAAGCAGAACATAAATTAGGATTGCTGATGAATGCTTTTGATTATCTGATTAATCAAGGTTTGACTGTGATGTCATGATTTCAATTGCTAAATGGGTAATTTCTTCATCGATTTTGCCGCTGCGCACCTGAGTCATCAAGATCTGATTAATCGTCTGCTGGGACAGTTTGTCTCGGTAAGGCCTGTCTTCACGCAGCGCCTGGGTGATGTCAGCTACAGCCATAATTCGGGCACCTGTATCCAGCTGGGTGTGGTTTAGACCAAACGGATATCCGCTTCCATCTAGTTTCTCATGGTGGAATGCTGCCCAGTTGCGGATCGGCTCTGCTTCCGGACCGAGGCTGTCGAGCAGATGGTAAGTATAGTAGGGGTGCTGCTGCATGATCATTAACTGCTTGTGATCCAGCCTGCCTGGATATTCTAAAATCTCATCTGGAACCGCCAATTTGCCTAAATCGTGGAGCAATGCGGCAATTTTCAACAACCGCAGCTCGTCATCGCTGAATCCGACTTTGGTTCCAAGAGCCAGCGCCATTCGGCTCACTCCCAGGGAATGTTCAGCTGTAAAGCGGCTTTTATCATCAATGATCTCGGCATAGATTGCGGCGATGCTTTCCAGTTCGTTAAAGGTTAAATACGTGAATTGATCGCTGGTAAATTCGGCGATCACTTTTTTATATTGCTCAGAGGTAAGATCCAGCCAAAAGCTGGACTTGGCAGCTAGATGCTTTAAAACTGCGACCAGTTCTGGATCAAAGATTGTCCCGCTTAAGCGTTCGATTCGTTCTATAACTGAATGGTGCTGCCAGAGAATATAACTGCTTTTATCAATCAATACCTCGGCGCGGTCGCTTAAGTGGATAATGGGACTGTAGATATCGGTTTGATCTGTCCAAGCATCATGGTGAGCAGCTACAATAGGGCTGAACTCCGCAAGAATTGTCGAGCGTTTAAGCAGTTCTGCTCCGCGGACGCAGTGGGGGATTATTTCCTGACCATCTACATTTAAATCTGCTATTTTCAGTTTTTCACGACTGCTGGAAATGCCGATATCATGGAGCAGACTGGCAATTACTAAATTCTCCAGTTCTTTTTCAGATAAGCCTAAAATTCTGCCGATTGTTAAAGCGATGTAAGCTACCCGCTGACTGTGATTTGCGACAGCTAACTCAGTTAGTTCGCAAGCTGATGTTAAGCCAATCAGTAGTGAAAATAGATTAACCTTGAAAATCATACTCACGTCTGCTGCAGCCTCCTATTCCATCAATAGACAACTCCCTGTTTAGTATACCATGAATTGGCAAGCTGTGGGAAGGTGAATACCTTCAGGGAGGATTTACCCTGCTGAAATCGAAGTATGAACAGTCATAACAGGATACTATTTATGTAATGAGGTGATGCTGTGAACTTAGAACTGTACTGGCAGCTTTTTTCGTCCTGGTTTAAAATCGGACTGTTTACTTTTGGAGGCGGTTACGCCATGCTGCCGCTGATTGAAAAGGAAGTAGTAGAGCGGAGGGGGTGGGCTGCTCAAGAAGAGATTATTGATATTTTTGCCCTATCCCAGTCGCTTCCTGGGGCAATTGCCATCAATTCTGCAATTTTCTTAGGTTACCGGTTAGGCCGGGTAGGTGGAGCGGTTGTATCAGCGGTGGGAGTTGTGCTTCCATCAATGCTGGTAATTTTAGGAATAGCAGTCTTCTTTACAACACTGAAGGGAAATGCTGCGGTAATGGCTGCTTTCACTGGAATTAGGGCTGCTGTTGCTGGACTGATAACAGCTGCTGCAGTGAGAATTGCACGGTCTAGTATCCGCAATTTGGCTGCGGTAATCTTAGCTGCCCTATCCTTGGGAATTAGTTTGTTTACCGAGATTCACGCAGCCTGGGTTATTTTATTTGGTGCCATGGCAGGAATTATAATTTTTTACTATCTGCCGCAGCGGTCAAACTCATCAACAAATGCTGGAGAGGATAAGTCATGATCTATTTTGAGCTGTTGTGGAGATTTTTTAGAATTGGCTTTTTTACAGTTGGCGGAGGTTATGCTATGCTGCCGTTAATGCAGCATGAGATTGAGATTAATCAGTGGATTACTCAACAGGAGTTTGTTGATATTATTGCCATTGCGGAAATGACTCCCGGTCCTGTTGCAATTAACGCAGCCACCTTTATTGGTTATCGTGTGGCGGGGGTTTTAGGTTCTGTTGTAGCGACGTCCGCAATCGTACTGCCATCTCTCCTGATTATTCTGCTGTTATCCCGGGTGCTGGAAAAGTATCGCGATCATTTGTTAACCAGAAGTATCTTTGCTGGAATCAGGCCGGTGGTAGCAGGTTTAATCTTATCTGCGGCTTGGTTTATAGCAGTAACGGTAATCTTCCCGCAAGGACTGGCTACTCTTACTTTGGCCTCCATTGACTATGCCAGTGTGATCATTGCAGTTTTGGTTTTCCTTTTGGTAAGCAGATATAAAATTGACCCGATTAAGATTATCATTGGTGCCGGCTTGCTAGGTTTGGTTATTTTTTAGTTAAAACCTGATTAATTTAGTTGCTTTTAATTGGTAAGAAGAGTATACTGTATTCGAAAGGTGACCGGGTGGTCACATAGTTGGGAGGTGGTGAAACTGCCAACTGAAACATTTTATAACTTGCCAGAAGCAAAACAACAGGCGATTATCGAGGCGGCTGTAGCAGAGTTCGCTGCATCCCCTTATGATAAGGCGTCATTGAGCAAGATCGTGGCAAAAGCGGGAATTGCCAAAGGGAGTATGTACCAGTACTTTGAAAACAAGCGGGAGCTGTACCTTTACATACTGGATTTGGCATATGCCCAGAAGAAACGCTTTTTGAAAGATGTTTTTGATCAGGCGGACGATTTTTTTGCCACGCTGAAGCGCTATTACCGCCGTTCCTATTTATTTGCCAAAGAGTTTCCGCTGTATCACAAGATTATCAACCATTATTGGGATTATTGTGCAGAATTTGAGGAGGAGATCCGCACCAGCCGCGAGCTGAGGGCCAATGATTTTCTCACTATGCTTCAGCAGGCGATCGAGAATGGTCAAGTGAATCCTGAGCTTAATCAAGAAGCAGCTTTTTTTGTGTATCATTCTGTTGGCAAGGAGCTGATTGATAATTTTATTGAACTGTCGGAAACGGATCAGGCGCAGCATCTGCAGTTTATTGATGCTGTCCTGGATGTGCTGGCAGAAGGTTTGCAAATTAGAAAGGAGTAGCTGAGATGAGATTAGAGAAAACGCTGTTAACAGTGCTGCTGTTCCTTGTGATTTTTGGAGGAAGTGTTCCAGCCTTAGCTGATAATGATATCTTAAATATTGCGGTACCTACCGACCCTGATAGCTTCGATCCGACTCGTTCAGTGGCTGCTGCCACTGCAGAAATTGCGTTTAACATTTACGAGGGTTTGGTCAAAAGCACTCCCGATGGTCAGATTACAGGAGCTTTGGCCAGCCACTGGGAGATTGATTCGACCCAAACTGTCTATACTTTTTATCTGCGGGAAGCTTATTTTCACAACGGCAAACGGGTTACCGCTGATGATGTAGTCAATGCCCTTAATCGAGCGCGGGATCCGCAGATCAGTCAGCGGGCGAGCAGTTATCAAGCGATTGCCCAGGTGTACGCAGAAGGCGACGATCGGGTTGTGATCGAACTGTCAGAACCTTATGCTCCTTTGATTTATGAACTAACTGAGCTGGCTGCAGCCATTTATCCCCGCGATGCAGCAGGTTTGGATCAGCGGCCAATTGGGACCGGTCCTTATCAGCTGCAGGAATGGCGGCCAAATCAATATATTAAGCTGACTCGATTTGAACAGCACTGGTCCGGAAAAACACCTTATTTTCGGGAAGTGTATTTTCGGATTATCCCGGATTACAACAGCGCTGTTGCCAGCCTGCGGACCGGCAGTATTGATCTGATTCCCCGCTTAGAGGCAGCGTTTCTGCATTTAGTTGAACCTGTTCCCCATCTGAAGGTTCACGCTGATCCAATGAATGTAGTGCAGCTTCTGGCAGTTAATAATTCCCATCCTGCCTTAAGGGATCTGCGGGTTAGACAGGCTATTGCAATGGCTGTCAATCGAGATGAAATTGTGATCGGCGCAGCTTGGGGTCAGGCGGAAAAAATCTATACAGGTCTCAGCCCAGCAATGCCTGAATTCTATAATTTTGAGCTGGCAGAAGTACTGCCGTACAATCCTGAAAAGGCGAAGGAACTGCTTAAAGAAGCAGGATATTCAGATCTGCATTTGACAATGACTCTGCCGTCAGCATATCCACTCCATGTTCAAACCGGTGAGATTATTGCTGATCAGCTGCGCAGGGTTGGAATTGATGTCACGATTGAAATAGTTGAATGGGGTACTTGGTTAGAGCAGGTTTATACTCAGCGCCGCTACGATTTATCCATTGTGGGATTGACCGGTAAGCTGGATCCCCATACGATTTTAAATCGCTATGTGAGTACAAACTCCAGAAACTTTACCAACTTTAACAGTCCGGAATTTGATCAGCTGATTATAGCCGGTGTCAGCAGCACCGCAGAGGAGCGCAAAGCTATCTATGATCAGGCTCAGGCTATTTTAACTGAGCAGGTAGCCGGTGTATTCATTATGGATCCACTGCAGCTGAACGTAATGAATGCAGCAATCAAAGGCTGGCAGAGTTACCCAGTGTATGTAGTTGATGTAGCAGCACTGTATAAATAATGGAAGCAGGCAGGGAGGATTACAGTGAAGTATGTGATGCACAAAATGGTTGGTTTAGTGGTGACACTGTTTTTAATCAGTGCCCTGACATTCTTTAGTGTTAACATTCTCCCTGGCGATCCGGCACTTTTGATCTTGGGCACGGAAGGTGATCCAGCCAGGCTGGAATCCCTTCGAGCAGAGCTCGGCCTCAACCAGCCAGTAGTGGTGCGTTTTGTGAATTGGTTGGGAGGCCTGCTTCAGGGAAATCTCGGCAAATCAATTCGCTACAGTGTTGATATTGCCGGACTGATTGGAGATGCACTGCCAGTGTCATTGTCACTGGCAGTGCTGGCTGTTGGCCTGGCACTGTTAATCAGTATTCCGTTAGGGATCAGCTGTGCGGTCAAACAGGGCTCGGTTTTGGAAACCCTGAGCCTAATTTTGACTCAGCTGGGCATGGCTCTGCCTGCTTTTTGGCTGGGCCTGCTTTTGATTGATTTGTTTGCGGTTAAGCTGAATTGGCTGCCCCCTGCAGGCTACACCTCAACAGCCAGTTTAGTTTTACCTGCTTTTGCCCTGGCGATCCCCAGGGCAGCTGTGTTAACCAGAGTTGTCCGCAGCAGCATGATTGACGCGCTGAGCCAGGATTATATCCGCACTGCCCACGGCAAAGGCCTGGCGCGGCGAGCTGTTTTGTATAAACATGCCTTAAAAAACGCAGCAATTAATATTTTCGCAGCTGCAGGTGTGCATTTAACTCAGCTGCTGGGCGGCACACTGGTAATTGAACAAGTCTTTGGTCTGCCCGGACTTGGTCAACTACTGATTAATGCAGCTCTGCAGCGGGATCTGCCGCTGGTGCAGGGGTTGGTGTTGGTATCGGCAGCCTTGATTCTAATCGTGAACTTCGGCCTCGACCTGCTGCTTTTAGCCTTAGATCCTAGACTGCGGTTTGACTAGGGGGATAAAGATGCGGAAAGCCAATCTACCAATAGTGATCGGGAGTTTTTTTATTGTTGTTATTTTGATACCAACTATGATCAGTCTTTTTTATACACCATATGATCCGGAGACAATGCAGATCACCGCTCGGCTCCAGTCACCATCATCAACCCATTGGCTGGGTACAGACCAATACGGCAGGGATATGTTGAGCAGAATTATGACTGGCGGCCAAACATCGCTGTTGATTGGCTTTGCCTCTGTTGGCGCTGGAATGGTAATAGGAGTGGTTTTGGGGGCGCTGGCCGGTTTTTACGGCCAGCGAATTGATGAAGTGTTAATGCGTTCTGCAGAGGTTTTTTATGCGTTCCCCAGCATTCTGCTGGCTTTACTTGCGGTAGCTATTTTTGGTCCAGGTGAGAATACTGTGATGGCGGCAATTGCCATCGCTAATATTCCAGTATTTATGAAAATCACCAGAGCTAGTTTCCTGCAGCAGAGCAAATTTGAGTATGTCCAGGCGGCCCGGGCTGTCGGTGCCTCAGATCTGAGAATTATGTTTCGCCACATCCTGCCGAACTGCGCCCGCTTAATTTTGGTGCAGGCAACAGCTTCATTTGCAGGTGCGCTGCTGTCAGAAGCGTCTTTAAGTTATTTAGGAGTCGGTGTGCAGCCGCCCAAACCGAGTTGGGGTAGAATGCTTAAAGAAGCGCAGGCTTTTGGTTCCCTTGCGCCGTGGACGGTGGTTTTTCCGGGGATTGCAATCGCCCTGATAGTGCTTGGATTAAACCTTGTAGCCGATGGACTAAAAACAAAGGGAAAGTGACATCTAAAGGTGAATGATCCAGAGCAGGGAGGGACTAAGATATGGCTTTTTTAGATGATTTTCCGATGATTAGAGACCTACTGTTTATTGGGGCAGTGGTGCTGTTCAGTACAGTTTTATATCATCTGACAAAGCGCTATGTGCTCCGGTTGATCAAGTTTATCTTTGATCAAACACCGTTTAATTGGGACGAGCAGTTATATGAATATGGTGTGTTTGCGGACCTGCCCAAGCTTGTTCCAGCAGTGATTCTGTATCAGGGTATTACTTATGTTCCAGCTGTTGCAGTGGTCGGGCAGCGGTTTATCACAATCTGGGTGATCTTTATTTTAGTAAAGTTTATGGATAAACTCCTGTCCGGTGCACTTTTAATTTATAACTCTTACGAGATCTCCCGCCGGCGGCCAATTACCACATATGTTCAGGTTGTGAAATTGTTTTTATTTTTAGCTGCCGGTGTTTTAGCTGTTAGCATTCTTATCGGCCAGTCACCCTGGATCTTTTTAAGTGGTTTGGGAGCAATCACGGCTGTCTTGATGCTGATCTTTCAGGATACAATCCTTGGCTTTGTTGCGAGCGTGAGAATTAACGGCAGTGATCTGCTGCGGATCGGCGACTGGCTTGAAGCTCCAGACTTTGATGCAGACGGATTTGTTATAGAAATTGGTCTCCATCACGTAAAGGTTCAGAATTGGGATAAGACAATTACAACCATACCCACCCATAAACTAGTTTCCAGCCCCTTTATTAATTGGCGGGGGATGTTTGATTCCGGAGGCCGCAGAATCAAGCGTTCCATCCTGATTGATCAAACCAGTGTTAAGTTCTGTACTGAAGAAATGATTGCTAAGTATAAGAAAATCCATGTACTGAAAGATTATATTGAAAAAAAGCAGGCGGAAATAGCGGAATATAATAAAGAACACGGTATTGATGACAGTGTGGTGGTAAATGGACGCCGCATGACAAATTTGGGTACATTTCGCGCCTATGTATCGGCCTATCTGCGCAATCATCCCGGAATTCACCAGGAGATGACCTTTCTCGTGCGGCAGCTGCAGCCAACCAGGGATGGCATTCCCCTGGAAATCTATGTGTTTACCAACAACACAACTTGGGCAGTTTATGAAGGTATTCAAGCAGATATTTTTGACCATATTCTGGCGGTGCTGCCGGAGTTTGACTTGAGAATTGCACAAGATCCCACCGGCTATGATCTGCAGCAGTTATTGGCCAGACTGGATCAGAGCAAAGGAGCTGAGGCACATCTTGAGCAGTAACTTTTCAACCCTGATTGAACGCCGCGGGACTCACTGTGAGAAGTGGGATAACTTAAAGCGGCTCTACGGCAGAGATGATCTGCTGCCGATGTGGGTGGCGGATATGGATCTGCCCTCACCCCCGCAGGTGGCTGCTGCGCTGCAGGAGCGGGCCCAGCATCCCGTTTACGGTTACACATTTCGACCAGACAGCTATTATCAAGCATTTAGGGATTGGGTCAAACAGCGCCACAAATGGGAGATCGAACTAAATTGGATCAGCGACACCCCAGGTGTGGTGCCTGCATTAGCGTTCTGTGTGACAGCGTTCACTGAGCCGGGCGATCAGATTTTGATCCAAACCCCTGTGTATAAGCCGTTTTTCCAAGTGGTGACCAGTAACGGCCGCAGGCTTGTTGAAAGCCCTTTGATTGAGGAAGCTGGGTATTACCGGATGGACTATGATCATCTGCGGCAAAAATTTGCGCAGGGTGTGAAGATGATGATTCTGTGCAGTCCCCACAACCCTGTCGGTAGGGTATGGACCGAGCAGGAGCTGACACTGCTCGGTGAACTCTGCCTGGAATACGATGTCAAGCTTGTCGCTGATGAAATTTGGGCAGATTTAGTTTTCCCACCCCATCAATTTACCCCCATGGCTGCTCTACCGGAGTATGCCAACCAAACTATTTCCCTGATGGCACCGAGCAAAACTTTTAATATCGCGGGACTGCACAATGCGGCAGCAGTGATTCCCAATCCAAAGTGGAAACAAACCTTTGACCGCGCTCTCAAAAATTTTCATCTAAATTCCGGGAACATTTTTGCAATTACCGGATTTACCGCCGCTTATCAGCATGGTGCGTCATGGCTGGATGAACTGTTGGTGCTGCTTAAGGCCAACTGTCAGCTCGCAGTCCGGATGTTAAATGAATTCTGCGGCGTTAAAGTTCGGCAGCCGGAAGGGACCTATCTGCTCTGGTTAGATTTCCGCAGCTTCAACCTTGAGCCTCAGCGGATCATGGAGGTATTGGTTGAGCAAGGCAGAATTGCCCTCAGCGATGGCCGCAGTTTTGGCCGGCAGGGAAGCGGATTTTTCCGCATGAATATCGGCTGTCCCCAGTGGATGGTTAGGGAAGGAATTGAGCGAATTCAGAGATCAGTCAAATATCTTGCGGAAATCACGAATGCTGATTGAAATTCAAGCGGTAATCAGCGGATAAACCCGAACGATTGCTGATAAAAAACAGATAAATTATCGGAAAATCATTGACTGCCGCTAAGTTCTCTGCTATACTATAGTCGACAAAATAAGTTCAATTTGATTGAGACAGAAAGAGGATCTAGGGCGGAAGTGATGTCCAAGCGATCCTGATATGCCGCTTTAGGCATATTACACCGAAGGGATAAAAGCCCAGGCGGGTAGGTTTCTCATGAGCCTACCCCCTGGGCAATTATTTTAAGGAGGTAATTGGCTTGAATCAGAACAGCGTCAGTGTAATTATGGGCAGTACTTCTGATTGGAAAGTGATGCGCTACTGCTGCCAAGTGTTAAGGGAATTGGAAATCCCTTTTGAGAAAAAGGCTTTGTCAGCCCACCGGACTCCGGAGCAGGTAGCTGAATATGCCAAGAGTGCCCACGAGCGTGGGGTGGAAGTAATAATTGCTGCTGCAGGCGGAGCTGCTCATCTACCAGGAGTGATTGCCTCCTACACAACAGTGCCGGTAATCGGGGTGCCGATGCAGACTTCGGCCTTCGGCGGCTTAGACTCCCTTTTATCTATTGTCCAGATGCCCAAGGAAGTGCCGGTAGCAACTGTCGCTGTTGGCCAAGCCGGGGCGATCAATGCGGCTCTGCTGGCAGCCCAAATTTTGGGTTTGAAGTATCCAGAAATTCGTCAGCAGTTAGCTGCTCGGCGGCTGGATGTTAAAGCAGCAGTGCTTGCTGCTGCAGATCTTGAGGATATAGAATAGATTTTTACAATACAGAAACAGGAGGAGATCATTGGTGGCGCAGTATCGCGAACCAACACCAGCGGAAATCCAGGAACAGAAGCTGTACCTGGAGATGGGTCTAACTGAATCAGAGTATGAACAGGTGGTAGAGCTGTTAGGCAGACTGCCGAACTATACTGAAACAGGTCTGTTTGGCGTAATGTGGTCAGAACACTGCAGTTATAAAAATTCTAAACCATTGTTAAAGCGGTTTCCCACCGAAGGCAAGCAGGTGCTGATGGGACCTGGCGAAGGCGCAGGCGTAGTGGATATCGGGGATGGGCTGGGGATTGCTTTCAAAATGGAATCCCACAACCATCCCTCAGCAGTAGAGCCCTTCCAAGGTGCCGCAACAGGTGTCGGCGGCATTCTCCGGGATGTTTACTCTATGGGAGCGCGGCCGATTGCTCTCCTGAACTCTTTGCGCTTTGGTGAGCTGACTGAAGCTAGAGTTCGTCAGCTGTTCAAAGAAGCTGTGGCTGGCATGGCGTGGTATGGAAACGGCACAGGTGTTCCTACTGTTGGGGGAGAGGTCTATTTTGATGAGCGTTATACCAATAATCCGTTAGTAAATGCTATGTGTGTTGGGCTGGTCCGCCATGACCGCATCTGCCGCGGCTTGGCACAGGGGGAAGGTAATCCTGTGCTTTATGTTGGGGGCGATACCGGCCGTGATGGGATTGAAGGAGCAACCTTCGCATCAGCTGAGTTCAGTGACGCTGATGAGCCCAAGCACTCGGTGGCAATCGGCAATCCTGAGACAGGCAGAGCCCTGCTGGAAGCTTGTTTAGAATTGATTGAACTGCCTGGATTGATCGGCATTCAGGACATGGGTGCCGCTGGTTTGACTTCTTCCAGCGCGGAAATGGCCAGTAAAGGCGGCAGCGGCATTGAGCTGAATCTGGATCTGGTGCCCCAGCGGGAAATTGGCATGACACCGTATGAAATGATGCTCTCCGAGTCCCAGGAGCGGATGCTGCTGGTGGTGGAAAAGGGCACTGAAGACCAATTTGCTGAAGTGTGCCAGAAATATGGATTGACCTGCGCAGTAATTGGCCGCGTGACTGCCGATGGGCAGCTGCGCTTGCTGCATCAAGGCCGGACAGCTGCTGAAGTGCCGATTGCTGCTCTAACAACAGCAGCCCCGGTTTATCAGCGGTCAGCCAGAGAGCCTGAATCGTACCGAATTAATCAGTCTTTAGCAGTGACTGACATACCAGTAGATGATGTGGCTGAAACACTGAAGCAGCTTTTGGCAGTGCCGTCAATTGCCAGCAAAGGGTGGATTTATCAGCAGTTTGATTATCAGGCGGGGGGGCAGACTTTAGTTGCGCCCGGCGCCGATGCGGCAGTGATTCGGATTCCAGGTACCAAGAAAGCTGTTGCGATAACAGCGGACTGCAACGCCCGCTATCTTGAACTGGATCCGAAGGTAGGGGGCGCAATTGCAGTTGCAGAAGCGGCCCGCAACCTGGTCTGCACCGGAGCCAAACCGTTAGCGGTGACTGATAACCTTAACTTTGGATCGCCAGAGAATCCTGAGGTATTCTGGCAGTTAGAGCAGGCAGTTGAGGGAATCAGCGCAGCTTGCGTCAAACTTGACTGCCCTGTTGTATCAGGAAATGTCAGCTTGTACAACGAGACCAATGGTCAGCCAATCTATCCAACACCGGTAATCGGAATGGTTGGTTTAATTGAAGATGCTGACCAGATTCTCCCCAATCACTATCAGGAGGCGGGGGATTTGATTGTACTGCTGGGATGTTCAAAAGCAGAGTTAGGCGGAAGCCAACTCCAGAAGCTGGTTGAAGGCAGTTTAAAAGGACGCCCACCTGCCCTAGATCTTGATTATGAAAAACGCCTGCAGCAGGCTGTGCTTGCGGCCGTTAAAGGTGGACTGCTTCGTTCTGCTCATGATCTGTCTGACGGTGGCCTAGCAGTAGCTGTATTAGAATCAGCATTTGGTACAGGGCTGGGGATCGATCTCAACTTCAGCCAAGATCTATCAGTCAGTGCGGCCCTTTTTGGTGAATCCCAGTCGCGGATTGTAGTCAGCATCAATCCAAATCAACTAGAAGCTTTACAGGCTTTAGCTGCTGAGCACCAAATTGACCTCACAGTTTTAGGAGCTGTGACAGCAGCCGATCAGGCTCGAATTGTTTACAAACAACAGGTGATAATTGACTGCGCCATCAGTGAACTGGAAACAGTATGGAAGGATGGGATTGCATGCCTGATGTCCAGCTGACAAAAGGTTTACATGAAGCATGTGGGGTGTTCGGGATCTATGGACACCCCCATGCCGGCGAACTCGTTTATTACGGACTGCACGCTCTTCAGCACCGCGGTCAGGAAAGTGCTGGCATTGTGGCGGTAGATCAGGGGAGGTTCACTACCCATAAGGGAATGGGATTAGTAACTGATGTATTTAGAAACGGAGATGCCTTTGATCTCTCTGGTGAGAGTGCAGTAGGACACGTCATGTATGCCAACGGCAGTCCTACCATTACAGAGGTACAACCTTTGGTCTTTAAGTATCGAGCTGGAACAATTGCCCTTGCCCATAATGGAGCGCTGGTAAATGCTGCTCAAATCCGCCGCTCGTTAGAACTGCAGGGTTCGATTTTTCAAACTAACAGTGATATAGAGGTGATTGCCCACTTAATTGCCCGCTCACCCCATGATGACCTGGTCTCCGCCTTAAGGCATGCATTGGGTGTGATCGAGGGATCTTATGCCCTGCTGGTGCTGGCTGAAAATAAGTTGATTGCTTGCCTTGATCCCCAAGGCCTGCGGCCCCTGGCTTTAGGAAAAGTAGGCGGCAGCTATTGTTTTGCCTCTGAAACCTGTGCCTTTGACCTGATTGAAGCAGAATACATCCGTCATGTGGAACCTGGGGAGATGGTGGTTATAGGACAAGATCAGCTTCGCTCCCTTAAAATAGGGGAGCCAAGTCCAGCATTCTGCAGCTTTGAATATATCTATTTTGCCCGTCCTGACAGCAACTTAACGTCTAATACCAGTGTTCATCAGATTCGCAGAAAATTGGGAAAACAGCTGGCTGCCGAAAGTCCGGTTGAGGCTGATTTAGTTTTGGGAGTTCCCGATTCCAGCTTATCTGCGGCAATTGGCTATGCCGAAGCCCTGAGCATTCCTTTTGAGATGGGGCTGGTAAAGAATCGCTATGTAGGGCGCACGTTTATCCAAGGAAAGCAAGAATCCCGCACCCGGGATGTGAAGCTCAAGCTGAGTGTAGTGCGGAAAGTGGTTGAAGGCAAGACAGTGGTGATGGTTGACGATTCCCTCATTCGGGGAACAACCAGCCGCCGGATTGTGCGCCTGCTGCGGGATGCAGGCGTGAAGGCGGTGCATGTGCGGATCAGTTCGCCGCCAGTAGCTCATCCATGTTTCTACGGCATTGATATTTCATCCCATGACGAACTGATTGTAACCCATAAATCTGTTGCAGAAATCCAGAGTTATATTGGAGCGGACTCATTGGAGTTTCTTACTATCGATGGTTTAGTTCGAGCAATTCGTGGTACCAATGATAATCACGGTTTATGTCTGGCTTGTTTTAATGGAAAATATCCGACCACGATTGATTTTCAAACTGAGGAGGCGCAAAATGAGTGAGGCATATAAACAAGCAGGGGTTGATTTGGCTGCTGGTTATGCGGCGGTAAAAGGGATCAAAAGCCATGTCGCCCGCACATTAAGACCTGAGGTGTTGAGCAGTGTGGGCGGATTTGGCGGATTATTCGCCTTACCGCTGGATAAGTATAAAAATCCCGTGTTAGTTTCTGGTACAGATGGTGTTGGCACCAAATTAAAACTGGCCTTTGCCCTTGGAAAATATGATACAGTCGGCATTGACCTGGTGGCGATGTGCGTGAATGACGTAGCTGCTCTAGGAGCTGAGCCCCTGTTTTTCTTAGATTACTTTGCCGCTGGCAAGATTAACCCAGAATTAGTAGTAGAGGTTGTCAAAGGGATAGCTGATGGCTGTATCGAGGCAGGGTGTGCCTTGATAGGCGGTGAGACAGCTGAAATGCCCGGCTTTTATCCCGATGGAGAATTTGATTTAGCGGGTTTTTGCGTGGGGATTGTTGACCGAGATCAGATTATTACTGGTGCGGAAGCTGCTCCTGGCGATGTGCTGATCGGGCTGCCTTCCAGTGGTGTCCACAGCAATGGTTTTTCGTTAGTGCGCAAAATTATTGCGGATCACAGTTTGGATCTGAATGAGATTGGTCCAGAGCTGTTAACTCCCACCCGCATCTATGTCAAGCAGGTCCTAGGTCTGCTTAAGCACTTTCGGTTAAAAGGCATTGCCCATATCACCGGTGGCGGCTTTATTGAGAATATTCCCCGCATCCTTCCTCCTGGCTGCAGTGCAGAAATTATACTGGGCAGCTGGCCGATTCTGCCAATCTTTACTAAGCTGCAGCAGTACAGCTCTTTACCTGATCCCGAGATGTTCAATGTTTTCAACATGGGTATTGGCCTGGTACTGGTTGTTGATCCTGAACAAGCGGAGGCTGCAGTTGAACTGCTGCATCGCCAGGGTGAATCAGCATATATCATTGGTCGGGTGACTGCAGGCGACCAACAGGTGGTGTTTAAGGAGGGAGCTTAGTGGTTAGGATAGCGGTATTTGCTTCTGGCTCCGGTTCCAATTATGAAGCAATCATGCAGTATTTTACCAAGCTGACGAGTCCTAAGGCAGAAATCGCCCTGCTTGTATGCGATCAACCAGGAGCAGGGGTGTTGGAGCGGGCGGCCAAATGGCACACGCCGGTACTGGTAGTGGAGCGCAGGCGTTTTGCCAGTAAAAAACAGTTTGAGCAGTACATTCTGGCACAGCTGCAGCAGTATCAGATCGACTTTATTGCCCTGGCAGGATATATGCGCCTGCTCGGCCCAACTCTGCTTGATCACTACTTAGGCAGAGTGATCAATCTCCATCCTTCTCTGCTGCCGGCATTCCCTGGGATCGATGCGGTTGGTCAGGCGCTGAAAGCGGGTGTTCGCGTAACTGGTGTTACTGTCCATTTTGTGGACTACGGGATGGATACAGGTCCGATTATTGTGCAGAAACCGGTAGCGGTTGAGCTGGATGATACCCACAACACCTTGTCCAGCAAGATCCATGTGGTGGAGCATGAGCTTTATCCCAAAATTGTTTATGCCTGCGCTTTAGGCAGAATCTATCTGGATGGAACAAAAGTGTGCTGGCAGAATCCTGATGAAGCGGTTAAGGAGTGACGAGGATGAGAGTACTTGTAGTTGGCGGTGGCGGCCGCGAGCATGCAATCTGCTGGAAACTAAAAAAAGATAATCCTGAAATCGAACTGTTCTGCGCTCCCGGAAATGGGGGAACTGCGCAGGTGGCGGTCCCAGTGGCTGTTGATGCGGAGGACATCCACAAGCTGCTGGACTTTGCCCTTAATCAGAAAATCGATTTGACTGTGGTTGGTCCGGAACTACCCCTCAGCTTAGGCATTGTTGATCTGTTTCAAGCTGCCGGATTGAAAATTTTTGGACCATCTAAACTTGCTGCTGAAATTGAATCCAGCAAAGCGTTTGCGAAGGATTTGATGAAACGCTATGGTATCCCCACAGCTGCTTATCAGGTATTCAGCGATGAACAGGCAGCCCTTGATTATATTAATTCTGTAGGGGTTCCCCTGGTGGTTAAAGCTGATGGTCTAGCAGCAGGAAAAGGGGTTGTAGTCTGCAGGGACCGGGAGCAGGCGGTTGCGGCAGTAAGGGAATGCTTCCAAACCCATCCGAAAGTAATAATCGAAGAATTTCTGACTGGTGAAGAGCTTTCCCTGATGGCCTTTGTTGAC
>FZPS01000180.1_pt100 | contig 36368 bp, 33 predicted proteins | sample 1817821 | NCBI WGS metagenome assembly FZPS01 (sample SAMEA104158645, study PRJEB21678) | metagenome | place: Germany | collected 2015-04-21 | reverse complement strand
GAAAAGTGTGTTAACAAGAAGATTATTGAAATTGCACCACTTGCTTATATGAGGGGTAGAACTTTAGAAAATGCGATTATCATTTTAGATGAAGCGCAAAATGCTACAAAGATGCAAATGAAGATGTTTCTAACAAGACTTGGCTTTAATTCAAAAATGATAGTTACTGGTGATATCACTCAAATAGATTTACCTAGAAAATCTGACTCTGGTTTAGTTGATGCTTATTATAGATTAAAAAATATCAAAGGTGTTAAGTTTATTGAATTTGATAGCAGAGATGTAATGAGACACCCATTGTTATTTGAAATCATTAAGCGTTATGAGGAAGATAATGAAAATTAATCTATTTTTAGAAGTTAAAGAAGAATTTGAGTTTGAAGATTTAATTAAGAAAATCGCAAAACTATTTAAAGATAAAATGAGTTTATCATTAATAATTGTAAATGATAAACAAATGCGAGATATTAATTTTCAGTATCGTGATCTTGATAAAACTACTGATGTTTTATCTTTTCCCGATACAGAAGAAGATTATCTAGGAGATATCTTTATTTCTTTAGATAAAGTTAAACTTCAAGCTGTAGAATATGAACATAGCGAAATGGAAGAATTTGCTAGACTATTGATTCATGGGATTTTACACTTAATGGGTTATGATCATATTAAGGATGAAGATCATGAAGTTATGGTAAAAAAAGAAGAAGAATTATTAAAGAAACTTTTTGGATAAAGAGGTAAAGGATATGGAAAAACTATACAAAGAAGCATTAAAAGCATTTAATAATGCTTATGCTCCATACTCTAAGTTTCATGTAGGTGCAGCTGTTTTATTAAAAGATGGGGCGATTGTAAGTGGTGCTAATGTAGAGAATGCATCTTATGGCTTATCTAATTGCGCTGAAAGAACTGCGCTTTTTAAAGTTTATGCTTTAGGTTATAGAAAAGATGATATTGTGAAGATGTTAGTGTTAGCTGATACTTTAGAGCCTGTTTCACCTTGTGGTGCTTGTAGGCAGGTAATGAGTGAACTTTTAAATGAAGATACACCAATTATTCTTACAAACCTTAAAAAAGTTACTAAACAATACACAATTAAAGAATTATTACCTTTCAGTTTTAAAGAAAGCGATATGGATGATGCCAAAAAGTAGATCAGGGTTTGTAACTATTATTGGTAGAAGTAATGTTGGTAAAAGTACCTTTTTAAATTATGTAATTGGGAAAAAGGTAGCAATTACAACTCATAAACCTCAAACAACAAGAAATGTTTTAAGGGGTGTTTATAATAGTGAAGATGCGCAAATTGTGTTTGTAGATACACCGGGAGTGCAAAAAGGAAAAACTGCTTTAGATAAGAAAATGAATAAGGCAGCATTTACTTCACTTTATGATGTTGATTTGATTCTTTATATGATTGACTGTAATCAAAAGATTAATGATGAAGATAAGTTGATTTTAAAAAGCTTAAAGAATTTAGATACACCAAAGTTTTTAGTTGTAAATAAAATTGACAATTTAAAAAATGAAGCTTATATGGTAGAAAATGTTTTAAGTTTAATGAATGAACTACCATTTGATGAGGTCTTTTATATTTCAAGTCTTGATGGTAATAATGTAGAGCGTATGCTTAATAAAGCAATTAGTTATTTACCTGAAGGAGAACCTTTCTTTTCTGAAGATACAGAAAACTTGCAATCTGAAGCCTTTATGATTTCAGAGATTATAAGAGAAAAGATCTTACTTTTAACTCATGAAGAAATACCACACTCTGTTGGGGTAATTATTGAAAGTATTAAAGAAGATGAAGAAGTAGAAGATTTACTTGTAATTGAGGCAAAAGTGATTGTGGAGAAGGCTAGTCAAAAAGGAATTGTTATTGGTAAAAATGGTTTGATGCTTAAAGAAATTGGAACTGAAGCAAGAAAAGAGATTGTGAGAACAATTAAACGAAAAGTTTATTTAGAGCTTTATGTTACTGTTGAACCAAACTGGCGCAGTTCTGATTTAGGAGTTAAAAAAGCAGGCTATGAGTAATCTTTTAGAAGGCTTAGTTCTTAAAGAACAAAAATATCAAGAAGATTCAAAAATAGCTTATATTTTGACTAATGATGGTTTAAAAAGTTATTTAGTTAGAGGGGCTTATAAAGTAAATGCGAAGAATGCAAGTTATTCTATTCCCCTAACGAAGATTAGTTTTGACTTTAGTTCAAAGAATAATTTCAATGTTTTAAAACAAGGTAAAGTTTTAAATAATTATTCAAAGATCAAAGCTAATTATGAATTATTGTTAGGTGCTTTAGAGGTATTAGATTACACTTATGATTTTGCTAATCATGTAAGTGATTATGATTTATTTTATCAGTTTGTAATCTTTACTTTAGATAAGTTAGAAGAAACTGAGAATTTATATTATATAGCTATTTTTAAGTTAAAGCTGCTATACTTACTAGGAATTGGACCTGTTTTAAATCGATGTGTTTTATGTGGTTCAAAAGAAAATTTAATTGGCTTTAGCTTAAATAAAGCAGGATTAATCTGTAAAGAATGTAATGATTATAGTTTAATAAAACTAGATGATTTTATGAAAACTATTATTGTGATGTATTATACAAAGTTAGAAGATCTAAATGAAGAAATGTTTGATTTAAAGTATTTAGATAAAATCAATAATTTATTAGATCAATATTATGAAATTCATTTGACTTATAAGTCAAAGGCAAATAAAGTTATCAAGAAGATAAAATAGAGGAGGAGGACAATTATATGCCATTAGGAATGACGAAAGCAACTCATATTTCTGAGCATAAAGGGCATAAGGAACTTACGAAGAATCAAAAGATCTTGGAGTATCTAAATCCTAAGTATGTTTACTTTCCAGCCCAAAGACCTGATTTAGAGTATGAAGTTTTAGTTAAAGTAGGAGATGAAGTTAAGATTGGTGATGTTTTGACAATTTCAAAAGCATACTTTCCAGTAATAACTCATTCTTCTGTTAGTGGTAAAGTTACGGCAGTTGATAAGAAGGTATGGCATCCATCTGGAAGAAAAATATCGGCAATTGAAATTGAAAACAACTTCAAAGAAGAAGTAACTTACCTAAAAGAACAACCTTTAACAAAAGAAGGGATTATTGAGGCAATCAAACAAGCGGGGATTGTAGGGATGGGAGGAGCTGGATTTCCAACTCATGTGAAATACACACATCCTAAGTTTCAAACTGATACGTTAATTGTAAATGCAGTTGAGTGTGAGCCTTACTTAACTTGTGATTGTGTTTCAATTAAACATCGTGTAAAAGATTTAATCCAAGGGATTAAGTATGCAATGATTGCAAATGATGCTAAAAGGACTGTTATCGCAGTTAAAGAGTGTCATAAAGATGTTATTGCCCTTTTGGAAGAAGAACTAGCAAAAGAAGAAAATATTAGTTTATATATTCTAAAAGATGTTTATCCTGCAGGTTGGGAGAAATATATTGTAGAGAAGGTACAAAATAAAACTTATAAAGGATTGCCATGTGAGACTGGTGCTGTTGTAAGTAACGTAAGTACTTTAATTGCAATTAATGATGCAATATCTAAAAAGATGCCTTCTGTAGAGAGAGTTATCACTGTAAGTGGTGAAGGTATTAAGAATCCTCAAAATGTTTTAGTTAAAATTGGTACATTAGCATCTGAGATTATTGATAAAACTGGTGGTTACGCTGAAGATTTAGAAGGTGGATACTTAGTAGCTGGTGGACCGATGACAGGAACTAGTCAGTTTTTTGATAGTTTTATGGTAGAAAAAACAACTACAGGAATATTAGTGTTTAAAGAGCAAAAAGGAAAAGAAGATGCTTGTTTAGGGTGTGGAAAGTGTATTGATACGTGTCCTGTAAAGTTATCGCCTATTTTAATTAAACTTGCATATGAAGATAAAGACAAAGAGAAGATGACTCAGTTACATGCAGATTTATGTATGGAATGTGGTTTATGTTCTTATGTTTGTCCTTCAAGAATAGAACTTACTGAAGCTGTTGGTAAAGCTAAGAAAGTTGTGAGAGGTAAATAAGATGGTTAAAGAAAGAAGATTTGCAGTAAATAAAGCTCCTATTATTAGAAAAGCTGATTGTGCATCTAATACAAAAGAAATGATGATTCATTTCATGATTGCATTAATTCCAATTATTGTTTTTGGTTTTGTAAAGAATGGACTTTTACCATTTATTAATACAGTTGATGTAAAAAATTTTGCAGCTGTAATTGATATGCTAAGACCATTGATTTTAGTAATAGTAGGTGGCTTAACTAGTTTTCTAGCAGAACTTGTTTACTTTGCATTAGTTAAGAAAAGTAAAACTCCTGTAAATGATGCTTTAAACTCATATTCATTAATCCCAGGATTATTGATTGCAGTTATTGTTCCTTTATATACACCTGTTTGGGTTTTAGTACTAGGTGCTTTATTTGGAACAGTTATTGGCAAGTTAGTATTTGGTGGGTTTGGGAAAAATATTTTTAACCCAGCATTAATTGGGTATTTATTTATCCAAACTGCATTTAGTGGAGTTATTGCTGCTAACGGTGGTGCTTTAAACCCAACAGAAGTTGAAGCAATTGTGAGTGGTGCAACACCATTAGTAGGATTTAAAGCTGATATGTTTGGTTCATATGATGCTTTAGTTAAACCTTACGGATCGATTTTAGATTTCTTTTTAGGAAATGTTCCTGGTGCTTTAGGGGAAACTAGTGCTGTTGCTTGTTTACTAGCGTTTTTGTATCTAGCATTTAGAAAAGTTATTGATTGGAAAATTCCAGTTATTTATGTAGGTGGAGTATTTGTTTTAACTTATCTTTTAGGGGCATTTAATGGTCATGCAGCTGATTTATGGTATCCAGCTTTTGGTATCTTTAGTGGTGGTTTAATGTTTGGTGCTGTATTTATGGCAACTGAACCAGTAACTGCACCTAAGACCCCTAATGGTAGAGTATTATATGCGATTAGTTTAGCAGTACTAACAGTGATGTTTAGATATAAATCTAATTTCCCTGAAGGTGTTGCATCTTCAATTTTACTAATGAATATGTTTGTATTTATTTATGATAATATTGCAGCACCTTTAAGAGTAGAACAAAGAAAATGGAAAGTTGCTTTAGTTTATGGGTTATTTGCTTTAGTATTTTTAGGAGTTTTTGCCTTTGTATTATTTACTACTGGTAAATTCGCTCCAGCTGAAGCTTTAATGATTAACAATCCATTATTTAATTTGGGTTTTGGAGGTCTTAAATGAGTCAAAATAAAAACAGTGTTTTAAAGAATGTATTACATTATTCAATCTTTTTACTTGTTTTAGGACTTTTAGTTGGCGGAATTCTAGCTGCTTTAAATGCTTGGACTTATCCAATTATTAAAGAACGTAAAGAAAGAGAAGTAAGAGAAAAGTTAGAAGCTAGTTTCACATTTACTAGTTTTGAAACTGAAGGATTACTTGAAAGATATCCATTAGCTGGTGCTAATGCTAGTATTGAAAATATTTATTTAATTGGTCAAGAAGAAGGCCAATATAACGAAGTAGTTTATGAAGTAAAATCAAAAGGTTATGGTGGCGATGTTGTTTATTTCTTAAGTATCTATGGTACTGGGGTAATTGGTAAGTTAGTCGTTTTCGATGTTTCAGGAGAGACTCCAGGATTTGGATCTAAAGCAACAACTCATGATTTCAATGTAGCTGGTAGAAGTACAGAAGACTTTGTTTTTGAAGTTGGAAGTAAAGAAAACTACATTGCTGGTTCAACTGTAACATCTAAAGCAGTTGATGCTGGTGTAACTTTAGCTGTAGAGCATTATAATCAGTATAAGGATCAGTTAGGTTTAGCAGCAGTAGAAACAAAAACTTTCAAATTTGAAAGCTGTGAACAAGATTTAACTGCATTACCTGATTTAAGATATAAATATGTTTTATCATATGGAGATGATGCATTAAATGTTTTAGTTGATGGTAATTATAAAGTTGTTTCAGTTACTGAAGCTGGTTATGATGATAAACATCAAGATATTGAAGCTTTGATTGCAACTAAACAGTTAAAGACTTATATTGCAAGTTCGGTAAAAGCTGGTAATGTTTATACGGTAGAAGCATATGGCACAGGTTTTGAAGGAAAAGTAAAATCAACTTATACCATAGAAAGTGGTAAAGGTATTACTGCAGTAGATATTAATGATAAAGCAGAAAGTTATCCTGTTTCTAATGACGTGGCAGCAGAACTTGCAGCAGAAATCTTAGAAAAGCAAGAAACTTTAGATGATATAGCAGTTGTTTCCGGTGCTACTGTAACATCTAATGCTATTTTAGATGTTGCTAAGTTAGTGGCTAGATATATGGTAGATGTGTTAGAAATTCAACCTGTAAAACCAGTTGAGAAAGTTTTCAAAGTTGAATCAAGAGCGCAAAATATGACTGCTTTACCAGAGCTAGGGTTTAAGTATGAAGTTTCTTATGGTGATGAAATATTAAATATTACTGTTGATAGTAACTACAAACTTCTAACAATTAGCAATGAAGATTATTTAGCTAAAAAAGAAGAAATTGAAACAGTTATTAGCAAAAGAAAAGTTACAGAATATATCAAGAGTGCTAGTGTAGAAGGAGATGTTACTACACTTGAAATCTATACAAATGGATTTGCAGGTAGAATTACTTCTATATACACAATTGAAGGAGGTAGTATCACTGCTGTTACAATCAATGATAGTGGTGAATCATATGATCAAGTTGGTGTATCAACTGATTTAGCTACTCATTTCCCATCAGAAATTATTGCTGGTCAAGCTGATATAGATAGTATCAGCGTTGTAAGTGGTGCTTCTGTAACATCTAATGCAATTTTAAGAGCAGCAAAACTTGCAAAACAATATATAAGTGAGGTGTTATCATAATGAAAAAAGAAAATAGTAAACTTCACATTTTAACAAAAGGATTTATTAAAGAAAATCCATTATTTGTTTCGGTATTGGGAATGTGTCCTGCCTTAGCTATTACTACAAGTTTAGAAAATGCTTTAGGGATGGGACTTGCGGTATTATTTGTATTAGTTATGTCTAACATCATTATTTCAGCAATTCGTAAAATTGTTCCAAATGAAATTAGAATACCTGTTTATATCGTTGTTATAGCAGCATTTGTAACGATTGTTGATATGAGTATGGGTGCATTCTTGCCTGCCTTACATCAATCGCTAGGTATTTTTATTCCTTTAATAACTGTTAACTGTATTATTTTAGGAAGAGCAGAAGCATTTGCTTCTAAAAATTCTGTTTTAGATTCACTATTAGATGGTATTGGTATGGCATTAGGATATACTTTAGCAATCGCAATTGTATCAATTGTAAGAGAGTTTTTAGGAACTGGTGGAATTACAATTTGGGGTAATTTAGGATTTGTTTTGGGTAAAGATTTGGAGACTGGTGTAAGTAAATTTGATTTCTTTACAAACTTCTTTACAACTCCAGCTGGTGGATTTATCGTTTTGGGTATTGTTTTTGGTGTTGTAGCTTTAATTAAAAATAAAGCTAAGGTTAAAAAAGAAGCAGCTAGTAAGAAAGGTGCGAAGGAGGCTTAATTATGGGTAGTGTTTTAAGTTTAGCTTTTTCAGCTATTATTATTCAAAACGTAATTTTAAGTAAGTTTTTGGGTATTTGTCCTTTCTTAGGTGTATCTAAATCAAAAAAATCAGCTGTTGGTATGGGTGTAGCTGTAGTATTTGTTATTACTGTTTCATCTATTCTAGCTTGGGTTTTATATAAGTATGTTTTAGTACGATTAGAGATGATTTATATGAAGACAATTGTGTTCATTTTAGTAATTGCATCTTTAGTTCAAGTAATTGAAATGTTCTTAAAGAAATTTAGTCCTGCTTTATATAAAGCTTTAGGTATTTACTTACCTTTAATCACTACTAATTGTGCTGTATTAGGTATGGCAACACTAGTAGCAGAAGGTAATTATACATTTTTAGAAATGTTTGTTTATAGCTTTTCATCAGCTGTAGGCTTCTTACTTGTTATTTATATCTTCTCTACAATTAGAGAAAAACTTAATCGTATGGAAGGTGTTATGAAAGATATTCCAATTGCATTGATTACTGCTGGTTTAATGGCAATGATCTTTGCAAGGTTTGCGGGGGTGATTTAAAATGTTATTAGCAAGTGCTTTTAACGTTTTCGTTTTACCTGCGATTATCCTAGCTGTTATTGGTTTGGTTTTTGGAGTAATGATTGGGTTTGCAGAAAAGTATTTTCATGTTGAAGAAGACTTAAGAGTTCAAACAGTAGAAAAATTACTACCTGGTTTAAACTGTGGTGGTTGCGGTTATCCTGGGTGCCCAGGGTTTGCAAAAGCGATAGTAGAAGAAGGAGCATCACCTGACAAATGTAAACCATTAGCTGCTGATGCTAAAGCGGAAATAATAGCTTATTTAAAAGAAGAGCTTGCAAAAGCTGAAAGTAAGTAAAAAATAAAAGGCCTTAGGCCTTTTATTTTCATTTGTGTTTTCATTTTTTACTTGCTTTTTACAATCATATATAGTATAATATAAGTATCATTTAAGGAGGATATAAAAATGAGAAAATTACAAAAGTTAGTATTAGTTCTTGTTTTGATGCTAGGCTTAGGCTTACTTGTTGGGTGTAGTTGTGAAGATGGAAAGAAATTAGAAGATATACAAGTATCACCAGCAGAAGTAACTTTAGACGCAGGTCAAATTAAAGAGCTAGAAGTAAAACCTGTTCCTGCTGATGTTGAGCTTCCAGCAGTTGAATTTACATCTTCAGATAGTACTGTTGCAAGTGTTGGAAAAGATGGCAAAGTATTAGCTGTAAAAGCAGGTACTGCAGAGATTACTGTTAAAGCAGGTGCATTTACTAAGAAAGTTACTGTATCTGTTAACCCAGTATTAGCTACTGCACTTGAAGTGGGTGCTGCATTAGCATTAGAAGTTGGAGCTAAAGCTACTATTAGTTATAAAATTAGTCCACAAGATGCTACAAACAAAGTTCCTTCATTTGAATCAAATAACCCAGCCGTTGCATCTGTTAACGCTGAAGGTGAAGTAACTGGAGTTGCAGCAGGTGAAGCTATTATTAAAGTAAAAGCTGATGCTATTGAAAAAGAAGTTGCTGTTACTGTTACTGCACCAGTTGTTGAAAGAACTTACCCATGTGATGGAGAGTTTTCAGCATTTGAAGCTGGTTTAAACTATGGTGCTCCAATGTATACAATGGTTACAGTTAAAATTGAAAACGATAAAGTAGTAAGTTTCTATATTGATGCATTACAAAGCAAAAAGAATGAAGCTGGAACAAACTATGATTGGAATGCAAAAACTAAGAAAGAATTAGGATATCTATATGGTATGCATAATGTTAATAATGCTGACGCAGGATATGAAAGACAAGATCTTTCAACTGAAGAAGGTTTAGCTGCATATCAAGCTTACTTAGCAGAATTTGGTAAAAAAGAATGGTTTGAACAAGCTGAATTATTAGAAGCTCAATTCTTAGAATCAACTAATCTAGAAGTAGATGAAAACGGCTATATTCAAGGAATAGCTGGCGTTACAATCGAAGATGGTGGTTATTCTAAACTTGCTAAAGCTGCTTTAGCTAATGCAAAAGCTGGTAAAACTGTTAAATTAGAAGCAACTAGCAACTATGGTTCACCTAACATCGTTTGGGTTGAAGCAACTGTTGATGCCGAAGGCGCATTTTCTGCTTTAGAACTTAACACATTACAAGGCAAAGTTGTTAAAAACGCTGAAGAAGTAGTTACAGGTTATGCTTGGAACGAAAAGAGCAAACAAGAATTAGGTTATCTATATGGTATGCATAACGTTAATAATGCTGACGCAGGATATGAAAGACAAGATCTTTCAACTGAAGAAGGTTTAGCTGCATATCAAGCTTATTTAACTGAACAAGGAAAATTAGAATGGTTTGAACAAGCTAATATGATTACTGCATATGCTTTAGAAAATGGTCTTGAAGGATTAGTAATGGATGAAGTTACTAAGAAATTAGATGGATCAGTAGAAGCATTAGCAGGTGTTAGTGTTACTGTAGATCATTATTTAGCTGTTTTAGAAGCAGTATACGCAGATTTTCCTCAAGCTTAATTAAGGAATAATTTAAATTTTAGATAAAAATCCCAAGGTTTCTTGGGATTTTTCTTATTATATTTATATTGAAAAATTTGAATGTTTGTGATATAATATGCTAACAAGGAGTATGTTATGTTTCAAAGATTTAAAAGAGGAACATTAATAATAGTTTTTTTATTGCTTGGAGCATTTTTATTTGGTTGTAGTTGTGATGATAACAACAAAGAAATGCCAAGAACTTACGTAGCTGATGGTATTTATTTGGAATATAAAACATTAGATGTTAATAATAGACCGCTAATATCTACAGTAGCCGTTACAATAAAAAGTGATACTATTGATAGTGTTTATATAGATTGTATCGATAGTGAAGAAATATCAGTTGATGGTGTTATAGACTATAAACTTAAAGCCCAAAGTAGAAAAGAATTGGGTTATTTATTTGGCCTTCATAATCAAGATGAACTTGCTAGTGGCTATAAAAAACAAGATTTAAATACACCTGAGGGATTGCAAATTTATAAAGATCATCTTTTAGCTCAAAACAAAAAGGAATGGTTTGAGCAAGCAGCTATTTTAGAAGCATATTTTAAAACTGGTAATTCTGTTTTGGAGTTAGATAATGGTTACATTACTAGTTTAGAAGGTGTAAGTATTAAAGATATTGCTTTTTCTGAATTGTTTGTGAAGGCTGTTGCTAATGCCAAGACAGGAACTTTTAAAGCCTTTAAGTATGTAAATAAATATGATGTTATTAGTGTAACGGCTAAGATTTCTAAAACGAAAAAGTTAGAAAAACTTACTTTAGATGTTCTTTCTGGTAAAACTAGTTCTGGAATATTTAAGTTTGATTTAGAGTCACGTATGACGATGAAATATGCTTATGGTATGTATAATAAAGATGATGCTGAATACGAATATGTAAGACAAGATCTAACAACTGCAATTGGTTTAGAGACTTATCGTGCTTATTTAGAAGTAAGTAATCAATATGAGTGGTTTCAACAGTCAACATTATTTACTAATTTTATTTTGAGTAATGGTTATTCTAAAGTTAGAATGGCTTCTGATGGTGAACATTTAGAAGAAGGTTTAATCGAAGGAGTAAATATGGCTGTAGGCGATTATTATAGATTATTGAATGCCTTAAATAAATATATGGGAAGGGGATTAGGTTAATGGTTAAAATTACGATGGATGAACTTGTAGCCTATTTAAAACATCAAGGTTTTGTCTTTCAAGGTAGTGAAATTTATGGAGGTTTAGCTAATAGTTGGGATTATGGCCCACTAGGAGTAGAAGTTCTTAATAATATTAAAAAAGCTTGGTGGAAGAAGTTTGTACAAGAATCTCCATATAATGTAGGTTTAGATAGTTCAATTATTCTTAGTCCTTTAGTATGGGAAGCAAGTGGTCATTTAAAGAGTTTTAGTGATCCTCTAGTTGATTGTAAAGCTTGTAAGATGAGATTTAGAGCTGACAAGTTAATTGAAGATTTTGATTCTACAGTAAATGTAGAGAAGATGAAAGATGATGATTTAGATAAATTTATTGAAGAACATAAAGTTCCGTGTCCTAACTGTGGGAAAGCTGACTTTACAAAAATTCGCAAGTTTAATTTGATGTATAAAACGTATCAAGGAGTTGTAGAAGATAGCACAAGTGTTGTTTATTTAAGACCTGAAACAGCACAAGGAATCTTTGTAAACTTTAAGAATGTTCAAAGAACTACAAGAAAGAAAGTTCCTTTCGGGATTGCCCAAATTGGTAAAGCATTTAGAAATGAAATTACTCCAGGAAACTTTATTTTTAGAACTCGCGAGTTTGAACAAATGGAAATGCAATTTTTCTGTAAACCAGGAACTGATTTAGAGTGGTTTAAATATTGGAAAAACTATGCTTATCAGTTTTTAAAATATGTAGGTTTAAAAGAAGAAGAACTAAGATTTAGAGATCATAGCAAAGAAGAGTTAAGTTTTTATTCTGTTGCTACAACTGATATTGAATTTTTATATCCGTTTGGTTGGGGAGAGCTGTGGGGAATTGCCGATCGTACTGATTATGACCTAACAGTTCACCAAGAACACTCTAAGAAAAGTATGGAATACTTTGATCCAGATGATAACTCAACTTATATTCCTTATGTAATTGAACCTAGTTTAGGTGTAAATAGATTGCTTTTAGCTATTTTAACTTCTGCATATGATAAAGAAGTTTTAGAAAATGGTGAAGAACGTGAAGTCTTAAGGTTTACTAATGAAATGGCGCCAATTAAAATTGCAGTTTTACCATTAACTAATAAATTAAAAGACGAAGCTTATGAAATTTATGAATTACTAAATAAACACTTTATGGTACAATATGATACTAGTGGTGCTATTGGTAGAAGATATCGTAGGCAAGATGCAATTGGAACACCATATTGTGTAACTTTTGATTTTGATTCTTTAGATGATAAAAAAGTTACTGTTAGGATGAGAGATTCGATGGAACAAGAAAGAGTTTCTATCGATAATTTAGTAAATTATTTTAAAGAAAAATTTTAATTTAAGGAGGGAAGAAGATGTCAATTTCTCGAGAATTGTTGAATAAGATTACAAGTAAATTAGACATTGTAGAAATTGTGTCGTCTTCTGGGGTTACTCTAACTAAAAAGGGGGCAAACTATGTTGGTTTATGCCCTTTTCATGATGATAAAAACCCTTCTTTAACTGTTAGCCCAGACAAACAAATATACAAATGTTTTAGTTGTGGTGCAGGTGGTGATGCAATTAAATACATCAAGGAAAAAGAAAATATTCCTTTTGTTGATGCAGTTAAAAAAGCAGCTGATTTAGCTGGTATTTCCGTTAATATTGAATCTAAATATTCTGATGAACAAATGCGTTATTTTGAGATTATGGAGAACGCAAAAGATTTTTATCAACTATATTTAAATAATACTAAAGATGGTATTGCAGCCTTAGAGTATTTAAAAAATAGAGATATTGATCAAGATCTTATCAATAGATTTCAAATTGGTTTATCAAGCAATGAAAGTAATATGCTTTATAATGAATTTAAAAAGCAATTTTCTGAACTTGATTTATTAAATGTTGGTTTAATTAGAAAAGCTGATAACTATTATGATACTTTTCAAAGTAGGATAATCTTTCCACTAAAGAATGAAGATGGTTATATTGTTGGTTTTTCTGGAAGAATCTATAATCAAGATGATCGTTTTTCTAAATATTTGAATTCATCAGATAATGCAATTTTTAATAAAGGTAATATTTTGTATAACTTTAGTGATGCGAAAACAGAAATTAAAAAGGCAAATTTTGTTTATTTGTTTGAAGGTTTTATGGATGTAATTGCTTTACATAAAGTTGGAATTGATAATACTGTTGCGATTATGGGTACTAGTTTAACTGATAACCAAATTAGATTGATACAATCAGTTACGAATACTGTTGTTTTATCTTTAGATGGTGATGAAGCTGGTATTCATGCAACACAAAAGGCAATCTTTTTATTAAACCGTTATAAGTTTAATACTAGAGTTATTCTGTTACCTGATGGTTTAGACCCTGATGATTATTTAAAGAAATTTGGTAAAGATAAACTAAAACAATATTATGAGAAGAATAGCTTGAGTGCTATTGATTATTTATATAATATTGAGAAAAGAAAATTAAATAAAGGTGATGTTGAGTCGAAACTAGCATTTAAAAATTCTATTTTTGCTATCTTACAAGAGTATAATTCTGTTGCTTTAAATGAAATTATTTTAAAGAAGTTAAGTGAAGAAATTGATGTTAGCATTGATTCGCTTTTAGCTGATTTTAATAAACAACCGAAAAAAGCAACAATTGTTACGCCTGAGCCGCCAAAAAAAGTTAGTACAACTGATAAAGCTGAGCAAATTAGAGATAGACATTTATGTTATGAACAAAAACTGATTTCATTGTCACTTTTATCAAAGCGTAATTGTATTACTATTATTAGTGCTTTAGATAATAATTTTATAGATAAAGATAATTATCATATTTTTCTTCATTTGAAAGATTATTATGATCAATATGAAGAGTTTGAATTAGAACTTTTTACAGGTAGACTATCTGAAATAGAAAAAGAAAAATTTAATTTAATTTTAAATCCAAAATTTGAATTTGAAGGTAATATTGAAGAATTAGTTCAAAAAGTTAAAGACTATGTTGTTGCTGCAAATGAAAAGTCAACAGGTAATTTAAGCGATATAGAAAAACTAGGAAAGAAAATTAAAAGGAAGAGTCGGACAACAACTCTTCAAAGATAGGAGGAATAATTAATTTGAGTATTTATGACAACAAGAAGATAATGAATTTAGTCAATAATGGCAAACAAAAAGGATATATTTCTGCGAAATCTCTTTACGAATTAGTTGAATTTGAAAGTGAGGAATATGATGAAGTAATTAAGCTTTTAGATAAATATGGAATTAGAATTTCTGATTATGAAGAATTAGATCCATTGCATGGAATGTTTGATGAGTTTGAAGAATATGAGGAATTTCATGATAATCCAGACGACGAAGAACTTGAAGCGATTAAAGATGAGTTTGAAGAAGAACTAAAAGCTAATACAGATATTGATGATATTATCACAACAACAAAAACAGAAAACACATTTCAATTATATTTAAGAGAAATAGGTTCATATCAACTACTTACTGCTAGTGAAGAAATTTATTATGGAACATTAGTCCAACAAGGTCTATTTGCAGCTCAAGTTTTAGAACAAATCGATAATGGCGAAAGAGAACCTGAACCAGGTGAACTAGCTAGAATTCAAGAAGATATTGACCGTGGTAAAGATGCTGAAGAAGTACTAACTGTAAGAAACTTAAGATTAGTTGTTGCTACAGCTAAAAGATACACTAACAGAGGTTTAGATTTTGCAGATCTTGTTCAAGAAGGTAATATGGGATTAATGAAAGCAGTAGTTAAGTTTGACCCCAATAGAGGTTTTCGTTTCTCTACATATGCAACTTGGTGGATTAAACAAGCTATTAGTAGAGCAATTGCCGACCAGGCAAGAACTATTCGTGTTCCTGTTCATATGGTTGAAACTATTAACCGTCTTCGTAAAGTTGAAAAGAAACTTGCTCAAGTTTATAACCGTAAACCGACTATTGAAGAGCTTGCGAAAGAATTAGATTTAACACCAGAAAAAGTTCAAGACATTCAAAAGATTGCTATTGAGCCATTATCTTTAGAATCTCCAGTAGGTGATGAAGAAGATACAACTTATGCTGATTTTGTAAGTGATGGCGATGCTTTAGATCCACTAGAATATACTATTAAATCTAAATACAAAGAAGAATTAGATAAAGTGCTATCAACACTAAATGTTAGAGAAGAAGAAGTTATTAGATTGCGTTATGGTTTAGTTGATGGTAAACAACACACTTTAGAAGAAGTTGGAAAAGTATTTAATGTAACTAGAGAAAGAATAAGACAAATTGAATCTAAAGCCTTACGTAAGTTGCGTCATCCAATTAGAAAACGTAAATTAAATCAATTTAAAGATTAAAATAAGGCCTCTTAAATAGGCCTTTTATTTATAGAGGTATTACTATGTTTGGAAAAAGAATTGAAAAACTTGTATCTTTAATTAAAGATTCTAAGAAAATAGCTGATATTGGAACAGATCATGGTTATTTAATTATTGAAGCTCTGCTTGAGGGTAAGACCTTAAAAGCTCAAGCTGTTGATAATAAAAAAATGCCCCTTTTGAGGGCTAAAGAAAATATTGTTAGTTTTGGCTTCGAAGAGAAGGTAAATTTTTCTTTATCTAATGGTTTGGATGAATTAGAAGAGGATGTAGATCATATAATAATGAGTGGTTTAGGTGGAACTTTAATAATAAAACTAGTACATGAAAACTTAAACAAGATTAAAAAACAAACTTTAATCTTACAAGCTAATCGTAATGTTAGTGATTTAAGAAAATATTTATCTGAAAATTGTTTTAAAATTATTTATGAAGAAGTAATTTTTGATGAAAAGTATTATGAGATTATTGTAACTAAAAGAGTAGTTGAAGTTGTTAAACTAACAGAAGAAGAAATATTATTTGGTCCATATAACTTAAAACATCCAAATAACATCTTTTATAACTATTTAGATGATGAATATGCTAGATATGAGAAGATTAAATATCCTAGTAAACAAGTACTGCATAAAAAGTCTCTAATAAAAGATATTTTAGCTAAAAAGTAATGTATTTATTAGTATATCGATATCTTGTAATAAAAAAAGTGGTCAAACCACTTTTTTTCTTATTTGTCTTCGATTGCACCTGTAGGGCAAACGTCAACGCATGCACCACAATCGATACATAAATCTGCATCGATTACAAAGATATCACCTTCAATAATGCAATCAACTGGACATTCTGCTTGGCATAAACCACAAGCAATACAAGCATCTGTAATAAATTTTGGCATACTAATCCTCCTTGTACGCTGATAATTATAACATTTATTTTAGAAAGTATCAAGTTTAATTTACAAAAAAATTGATTTTTATTAAGGCTTTTGGTATAATTGAAGTATAGAAGAGGTGATTAAATTATGGTTTGGTGGGGAGTATTATTAATTGGTATTGGTGCTTTATTAGTAGGTGCAATTGTTGGTTTTTTTGTATCAAGACACTTATTTAAAAAACACCTAACAGAAAATCCTCCAGTTACTGAGAACATGATTAGAGCGATGTTTAAATCAATGGGTAGAACACCATCAGAAAAACAAGTTCGTCAAGTTATGGCCAGTATGGAACAAAACAAATAAAATAAAAAAAGATGATTTAGATCATCTTTTTTTTATTAAATGTATTTTTCTTTCTTCGCCACTTTGAATTCTTTTAATATTTGAGATGTGGTTTAAAAAGATATAAACACAGAAAATTCCTAAAGCAATTACAAAGTCAAAGTCTAGCTGTAAACCAGTAATAAAGTCTTTACCGCCTAGATATGGAATCATAAAAGAAACTAAAAAGGTAACTAAAATTGCCATCATTGATCCCAAAGAAACATATTTAGAAATAAATAGTGTTACAAAAAAGACAAAAGCAAAGATAATAGTAGTAGCTGGAGAGTAAACAAGTAATACACCTGCTGTACAAGCTACAGCTTTACCACCTTTAAACTTCAGGAAGATAGAATGTGTGTGACCGATTGCGGCAGCTAGTCCGTAAAAGATTGGATCAATAATAATACCTTCATTAGGAATAACGTTATATCTTACTAAGCCTAAAATAATAACAGCTTTTAAGACATCTAGAATTAAAGTAAGAATTCCTAATCCTGGCCCTAGGTTACGCCAGGCATTGGTAGTTCCGATGTTTTTTGAGCCAGCTTCCCTTAAGTCAATTCCTTTCATCTTACCAAGTAAAAGGCCAAAGGGAATTGATCCTAAAATATATGATAAGACTAATAATAAAATTTCTAGATAGATATTCATAAAATCACCTTTCATTATTATATCACATTGTTCATGTTTTTAGTATAAAAATATAAAAAAAGTATTTTAATTTTCATTTATTTAAGTATTTATATACAAAATAGTTATGAATCATACTCAATTATTTAAAATGAATATATTAAAATATAAAAATAAGTGTTTACTTTTAGTTAAATATGTGGTATAATATATTAAAAGGAGTGGTTATATGGCAAAACAGACTTACACAGAAAAAGATATCCAGGTTTTAGAGGGATTAGAGGCCGTTAGGAAAAGGCCAGGGATGTATATTGGCTCAACCGATTCAAGAGGCTTACATCATTTGCTTTGGGAGATAGTAGATAACTCTATTGATGAGGCTTTAGCAGGAGAAGCTAATTTAATCCAAGTTACAATTCATAAAGATAATTCGGCTACCGTTAGCGATAATGGCCGTGGTATTCCAATTGGTAGACACAAGTCAGGTAGACCAACTCCTGAGGTTGTTTTTTGTACACTTCATGCTGGTGGTAAATTTGATGCATCTGGAGGTTATAAAGTTTCAGGTGGTTTACATGGTGTTGGTTCAGCAGTAGTTAATGCTTTAAGTTCGATTGTAGAGGTAAGAATTAGACGTGATGGCAAAGAATTCTACCAAAAGTATGAAAAAGGTGGATCAGTAATTAGAAGCCCGAAAGTTATAAATTATAGTGGGCATCGTACTGGTACAGAAATTACCTTTAAACCAGACCCAGCTATCTTTAGTACAACTAGATTTGATAATAATATTATTAAGGAACGATTGAAAGAATCAGCTTTTTTAATTAAAGGTTTAAAAATTAAATTAGATGATGAGCGTCATGGTACTAGTGATACTTTTCAATTTAAAAATGGTATTATTGAGTTTTTAGAATCAAAGACTAAAGGACGTAAGAGTTTCCATGATGCATTGTTTTTTGAAGGAACAAGAGAGCAAATTAGTATAGAAGTTGCAATGCAATTTGGATCTGAAGCTTATGGTGAAGACATTGTTTCATTTGTAAATAACATTAATACAAAAGATGGCGGAACTCATGAAACTGGTTTTAGAGCCGGCTTAACAAGAGCATTTAATGATTATGCGAGAATGAAAGAGTTCTTAAAAGATCGTGATCCTAATTTAGAGGGTTCAGATATTCGTGAAGGCTTAACTGCAATTATTAATATTAGAATCCCTGAGACTATCTTACAGTTTGAAGGACAAACAAAGAATAAGTTAGGTACTCCAGAAGCAAAAAGTGCCCTAGAAAGTTTTGTAAACGAAAGAGTTGGTTTCTTCTTAGCTGAAAAAGGTGAAATTGCCAATAAGCTAATTGATAAGATGATTAGAGCAGCTAATGCAAGAGAAGCTGCAAGAAAAGCAAGAGCAGATGCTAGAAAAGTAAAGAAAATTGTTTCGAAAAAGACTAATCTTACAGGAAAATTAGTACCAACTCAGAAGAAAAATCCTGATAAAAATGAATTGTTTATTGTAGAGGGAGATTCTGCAGGTGGTTCAGCAAAGCAAGGTCGTGATAGTGTATTTCAAGCTATTCTTCCTTTAAGAGGTAAGGTGTTGAACGCTGAAAGGACTAAGCCAGAAGATTTACTTAAAAATGAAGAGATTTTATCTTTAGTTCATTCTATTGGTGCCGGTTTTGGCCAAGATTTTAATATTAGTAAATCAAATTATAAAAAGATTATTATTATGACTGACGCTGATGATGACGGAGCTCATATTCAAATTCTTTTACTAACATTTTTCTTTAGGTATATGACTGAGTTAATTGAAAATGGTTATATTTATATTGCTCAGCCACCTCTATATAAAGTCACTACAAGAAAAGACTATCAATATGCTTGGAATGATGATGAATTAAGAGAATTAACGGCTGGAAAGAATGTGATGATCCAAAGATATAAAGGCTTAGGGGAAATGAACTTTGAGCAATTATGGGAGACAACAATGAATCCAGAAACGAGGACTTTAATTCAAGTTAAAATTGAAGATTTTGATTACGCAGATGAAAAGATTGAAATCTTAATGGGTGATGATGTAGAGCCTAGAAGAAACTGGATTGAAAATAATGTTTCATTTGAAAATGTAGATAACTTCACTTTAGAAAAAGCAGAAGCAGGAGGAGACTATGAGTAAAAATATGGATCAAATTGATAAGTTTATTCAAGAACGTATAATTGAAGAAAACATTGAAGATGTTTTTGCTTCCCGTTTTGCTCGTTACTCAAAAGCGATTATTCAAGATCGTGCATTACCAGATGTTAGAGATGGATTAAAGCCAGTTCAAAGAAGAATTCTTTATGCAATGTATAAAATTGGGGTATTTTCTAATAAAGGGTATAAAAAGTCAGCGAGGATTGTTGGGGACGTTATAGGTAAATATCACCCTCATGGTGATTCTTCAATCTATGATGCTTTAGTTAGAATGAGTCAAGATTTTAAAATGAGACTCCCTTTAATTGATATGCATGGTAATAATGGTTCAATTGATGGTGATCCTGCAGCTGCAATGCGTTATACTGAATGTCGTTTAAGTAAATATGCAGAGATGCTGTTAAAAGATATTGATAAAAGAACTGTAGGATTTGTTCCTAACTTTGATGATGAAGAGTTAGAACCAGTTGTTTTACCTGCTAAGTTTCCTAATATTTTAGTAAATGGTGCAACGGGAATTAGCGCTGGTTATGCTACAGAAATTCCTCCTCATAATATTGATGAGGTTATTAATGCAACTATTTACCGTATTGATCATCCTAATTGCAGTTTAGATGAGTTAATGGTTTATGTGCAAGGACCTGATTTTCCAACTGGGGGAATTGTTCAAGGGGAAAAAGAGTTAAAGAAAGCCTATAAAACAGGCCGTGGAAAGATAATTGTTAGAGCTAAATCAGATATTATTGAAGGTAAAAAGATTAATCAAATTGTTTTTACTGAAATCCCTTATGGTGTAAATAAGGGTAGTGTTGTAAAGAAAATGAGTGAAGTTTATGTCGATAAAAATATCGCTGGGATTATTGAAGTTAGAGATGAAACTGACCGTGAAGGTTTAAAGATTGTAGTTGATTTAGAAAAAGGAGTAGATCCAAAAGATATTCGTGATTTCTTTTATAAAATGACTGAACTTCAAATCAATTACAGCTTTAATGTAACATGTATTAGTGATAAACATCCTAAATCAATGGGATTAGCAGAGATCTTAGATGCATATATTAACCATCAAAAGGAAGTAACAACTAATAGATGTAATTATGAGTTAGAGTTTGCAAGAAGAAGAGCGCATATCGTAGATGGTTTGATAATGATGACATCTATCTTAGATGCCGTTATTCAAACGATTAGAAATTCTAAAAATAAGAAAGATGCCAAAGATAATCTAATGAATTTCTATCAGTTTACTGAAATGCAAGCTGAAGCAATTGTAATGTTACAACTATATAGATTAACTAATACTGATATCTTTGCTTTAGAAGAAGAAGCTAAAGAATTAGAGGAAAAGATTAAATCATTAGAAAAGATCTTAGAAGATGAAAGTAGTTTAATGGGTGTAATTAAAGATGAATTAACGCAAACATTAAAAGCTTTATCATCTCCACGTAAAACTAAGGTTGAAGCAGAAATTGATACAATCGTTTTAGAACAAAAAGAGTTAATTATTAAAGAAGATGTTAGAGTCTTAGTTACTTACGATGGATATTTAAAGCGCATTGGTGAGAGAAACTATAATAGTGATTTAAGTGAAGCTAAATACAAAGATGATGACTTCTTACTTAGCGAGTTTAAAGTTACAACAGCTGATACAATTCTCTTCTTTACAAGTTTAGGAAATTATGTATATTTGCCTGTAAAAGATATACCAGATTCTAGACATCGCGATTTAGGCTATAATATTTCAACACTTGTTAAGATTGAAGCTAAAGAGAAGATTATTTTTGCTTATCCAGTAACTAATTTTGATGAAGAAACTTACTTTTTATTCACTACCGCTAATGGACTAACAAAACGAACTGTTCTAAAAGACTTTTATGCTGTTAGATATTCTAGAGCCCTAAAAGCTACGCAAATTAGAAAAGGCGATCGTTTAGTTTCGGTAGATGTAGATAGTGGTACAAGAAAAGAAGTAGTAATGATTACGGAAAAAGGTTATATGAATCGTTATAACGCCGATGAAATTAGTATTATGGCTCCTCCATCTTTTGGAGTTAAAGCAATGGAACTCAAAAGTAGACCAGATGATATAATTATAGCTGGGCTTTACGTAGACCGAAAAGACGAAATTGTTTGTTTAGGCAAAAACAATACAATTACTACTTATAAACCTAATGAAATTAATAAAGGTCGTAAGAATAACGTTGGTAAAGCTTATTTAGAAATGACAAGAACGTCAGACAATACTTATGCATCAGCTAATGTTGTCCGTAAAGAACATAATCCAAACAATTTAAGTATTTTCTGTGTTAGTGATAAAGGCTTTGATACTTTAGGGTATAAAGATGTTAAAGGATCTTCCAATAGAAGAGGTAAAAAGATTTCAAAGTTAGACCTTGGAACAATGAAAAGCTTAATTGTCTTTCGTAATAATAGCGATTTTGGGGTTGATAAAAAATGATTTGTATCAATAATATTGAACATTTAGTAATTCCTCATAGTTTGGTTAAAAAGATTGCTAAGTTATATACTTTTTTAGGTAAGAATAAAAGCTTTGAAGAAGTAGTAGTGCAAGATTTAGATAAAATTATTTCTCAAACAATTGAAAGAGATTGCTATTATTTATCACTACTTTTAGATTTAAAGGTTACTGATAATAGGTTAAGATTAATAACTTTAAAAGATTCTAAACCTAGAACTAACGAAGAGAAGGTTTTATGTCGTCTTAAGGAAGCTTTAAAAGATTTTCAATACAATTATCAAGATAAACTGCTTCAAAGTAATGATTTTGTGAATTTAATTAGTTATATTTTTGATGAAAAGGTAAGTTATACTGAATCTTATCGCCAAACAACATCAGTTTTTATTAGTCAAAGTAAAGTAAGCAAAAGAAAGCAATTAGACGATCTAAATGAAAACTATTTAGGTAAGACAGGTGAATATGAAGCAGTAGTACTACTAGCTAATTATTTAATAGATTTTTATAATCTAAAACCATTTAGCTCTGGTAATGAAATTGTATTTTATTTAGTTATGTATTGTCTATTACTTAAAAATGAGTTTTTATCTTTAAAATATGTTAGTTTTTTTGAATTGCTTTACAACTCTAAAGAACAGTTAAATAAAGTACTAACAGAAGCAAGTATTAACTGGAGTCAAGGTTTTATTCAAAGTTTATCTTTTATTGATTATTTAGTAGATTTACTAATAGATAGTTATCAAAAAGTGCAAATTGTTTTAAATACTTACAAAAAAGATTTAGAAATCTCTAAACAAGACAATTTAGAATTAACTATTTTAAACTTTAATTCATCATTTAAAAAAGATGATATTAGACAAATTCATCCTTTTGTTTCTGAATCAACGATTAATCGTGCTTTGAAAAAGCTTAAAGATGAAGGCAAAATTGAGCCTATTGACCGTGGCAGAAGTGCTAAATGGGCTAAGATTTTATAAAAAAGGCCTCAAATTCGCCTTTTTTTAGGTTTAAAGCGAATAAGTGATTAATTAATCATAGCTATTTTAAAACCTTTCTAAACAAAAAATGCTTATTTTGATTGTAATGAGGCTAAAAATGAGGTATAATTTACTAGTAAAAACGAGGTGTTTATGAGTAAAAAGAATTTTTGGTTAAGGGTAATAATGATTTTATTGTTTTTAACTGGTTTAATAAACATGCTTTTCAATCAAAGAGAAGTAGGGATGATCTTTATGTTTCTTGGCGCAATTTTTCTTATAATTCATTTAAGCCTAAAGGCCAAGGAACAGAAGAAGTACCTAAATATTTCCTATATCTTTTCAGAAAAGTTGGATGTTGAAGAATATATTAACGAATATAAAAAATTTAGAGCTAATAGTTATTTAAGCGGCTTTGAAAAAAGTGTAGATGAACTATCAATAATTCTTTGTAAGACAGCTATTTCTCACAGGTATCCGCTATATGAAGAGCTATTAGCAAAAGTAGAAGAAGAAAAAGATTATAGTGCCGTAGAAAAGTTTTTCTATTATCAATCATGGTTTGAATATTATATAGATGAAGCTAATATAGGAAAAGCTGAGTATATTCATCAAGAGATGGAAAAACTTTATCCAAGACTTCCCGTTCAATTACAGAAACATTTATCAAAGGAAATAGGTGTCAATCGTTTAACATTAAACGTATATAAACAAGAACATATTCCTCAAACAGAGATAATCTTGAAAACTCTCTTGCAACAAAGAATAACAAAAATCTCATTTATTCAAGTAATGTATTTACTAGGAATAATATCTTATAATCAAAAAGACTATGTAACTGCAAACTATAGATTCAGTTATGTATTCAATAATGGTAAGAGTACAAAGTGGAAAGAAGCAGCAAAAGCTTATTTAGATGTATTACACACTATTTAAAACCTTAATTCTGGGGCGATTATCTTTTAAAGATGAAGAATTCTAAATTAAACTCTTTATAGAAGGCCCATATAAATAAGGTTTTAAAAGAAAAATATTAAAATAAAATAAAAATAAAATGTAGACAATTAAGTCTGCATTTTTTATTTGGTTATTTATATTTCAATTAAAAAGTTTAAGAATAATTAATATGATCAAAAAGTTTTGGAACAAAAACTAAATATAAGGGCAGCCTATAAGTTAAGAGCAGTAGTAATATTAATAAACCTCTTAAATAAAGGCTATTATTTCTTATAGTTATAACTGCCGATAACATACATTATGTTAAAGTAAATATATATAGGATGATGCCTTTTATAAGAAGGCGGTGTGTATAAGTAGATAATGTGTAAATCTCTATATCTATGATTATAAGGCTTTTTGATATAAAATACAAGGTTTTTATGGATAAAAACGGCATAGAAATAGGGCAAAAAAGAGCAGTTTTTAGGGTAAAAACAAACAAAAAAGGCTTATAAAAAGCCTTATTTTGAATAAATAATCATATTCATAATTTGTTTTTGAGTATGAATAAGGGTTATTCTCCTATTATTTTGATTAATACTCTTTTTGGTCTTTTTCCGTCAAATTCGCCATAGAATATTTGTTCCCAAGGACCAAAATCTAGTTTTCCATCTGTTATAGCTACAACTACTTCTCTTCCAAAAATAGTTCTTTTTAGATGAGCATCTGCATTGTCTTCATAAGTATTGTGATAGTATTGATTGTAAGGTTTTTCTGGAGCTAGTTTTTCTAGCCAGATTTCAAAATCTTTGTGTAAACCAGATTCATCATCATTGATAAATACTGATGCAGTTATATGCATTGCATTACATAAAACTAAACCATTTTGGATTTTGCTTTCTTTTACTGCTTCTTCTACCTCTTTAGTAATGTTTATGAAGCTTCTTCTTTGATTTGTATTAAAAACTAAAACTTTACGATAATGTTTCATTTATTTAATCCTTTTCTTCAATAAAGTTTAAGATGTCATATCTTACTTCGTCTTTACAAAAATCGTTTAAGATTTCATGGCGAGCATCTTTGTAGAATTTCATCATAACGTCAATATTTTGTTTTTTGTATATATTGTATAGTTTTGTTACACCTTTACTATAATTACCTACCGGATCCATATCACCTGAGAGCATTATTACCGGAAAAAGGGGCTGTAGGAGACGATTATCTTTATTTACCCTTGACATTAGATGATAAAAGTCTCTAAAGAAGGCTGTAGAAAAGACTCCTCCGCACCATTTATCCTTAATATACTTATCTACAATTTCATGGTCTCTACTTAACCAGTCAAGGTCAGTTCTTTTATCTTTGTATTTTTTAGTGTATGAGCCAAATGAAAGATTATGGATAAATTTGGATCTATATCTTGGCCCTTTAAAGAAAATAATTAGTTTAGTAAGGAAATGACCAAAACTTAAGATTAGATTAGGGTTTTTACCTGTTCCAGATAGAATCACTCCATTAAGTTTATAATCATATTTTTGGATAAATCTTTGTGTTACAAAAGATCCCATTGAATGACCAAAAATGAATATTGGTAAGTTAGGATATTTAGCTTTAACATCTAAATAGAAATTATTTAAATCATCTAATAATAAACCAAAACCGTCTTTTTCTCTTAAGAATCCGTAATCTTCTTCTTTTTCCACTCCTAAATAGTGTCCTCTTTGATTATAGCCAATGGCTAGGATTTGGTGTTCTCTTAGATAATCAAAAAATCCTTGATAGCGGTCAATATGTTCTGCCATACCATGGACAATTATTAATATAGCTTTTGGACTTAGTACATCATTAGAGAAAATTGTTAAGTCAAAATTATTGGAATTAAATAAAGAATTCTTTATTTTTGCTTGATTTTGCATAAAAAGCTCCTTCCAATTGGTGGTGCTTCAACGCCAAAGTTTTCTGCTATTGTCGCTCCAATTGAGGCAAAACTAAATAAAGTGTTTAAATCTTGAGGAATGATATTATTCGCATAGATAATTAATGGTATATATTCTCTTGTATGGTCTGTTCCTTTAAATGTAGGATCATTACCATGATCGGCAGTTACGATTACTAAATCATCATCATTTAGGTTATTAATTAAGACTTTTAACTGCCTATCAAATTCTTCTAAAGACTTAGCATAACCGATTGGGTCTCTTCTATGACCATACTGTGAATCAAAGTCTACAAGGTTAGTAAAGACTAAACCAGTGAAGTTTTCCTCTAAATGGTGAATAGTCATTTCCATACCTTCTTGATTAGATTTCGTTTTATAGGCTTTAGTAATTCCCTCACCATTGAAGATATCGTTTATCTTTCCAACGGCTATAACGGCAAATTTAGAGCCTTTTAAGGCGTCTAGGACTGTATTTCTAGGTGGAGCCAAGACGTAATCATGGCGATCTGCCGTCCTAATAAAGCTGTTTTTATCTGCTCCTATAAATGGTCTTGCGATGATTCTACCTACTTTCCAGTCGCTATTTTCAATGGTAATTCTTCTTGCAATCTCACATGTACGGTATAGTTGATTTAAGGGAATTGTCTCGACATGAGCTGCAATTTGTAAGACAGAATCGGCTGAAGTATAGACGATCATTGCTTTTTCTTTGATTGCTTTTTCACCTAAATCTTTAATAATTTCTGTTCCTGATGCAGCAATATTACCTAACATTTTATAACCTGATTCTTTTTCAAGTAAATCAATTAGTTCTTTAGGAAAACCATTTTCTGTAAATGAAGGAAAAGGCTTATCTGACTTTATTCCCATCATTTCCCAGTGGCCAGTTAGGGTATCTTTTCCAATACTTTCTTCTTCTATTTTGCCATATACACCTTTAGGATTCTTACAATTAGCACGATTTACATCAGTAATTGAACCAATTCCTAGTTTTCTTAATGTTGGGATGGAGAAGTCTTTTTTGCTATAACTTAAGTGTTTTAAGGTATTTGCGCCCTCATCTCCATATAAATGGGCTTTATTATCATAACCAACACCAACTGAGTCAATTACGATTAAAAAAACTCGTTTAAATTTCATTTATTTATCCTTTCTAGCTCGTGGGTGATGAGCTAATGTTTTTCTTAATTGTTCTTGGCCAATGCTTGTGTAGATTTCGGTTGTGGAAATGTCGGAGTGGCCTAATAATTCTTGGATCATCCTTAAGTCTAAACCTTTATTTAAAAGGTGGGTTGCAAAAGAATGTCTTAAAGTATGAGGACTTACCTTTTTCCTAATTCCGCACTTTTCACAAGCTTCTTTTAAAATTTCATAAAAAGTAACTCTATTTATCGTTGTTCCCTCTCTTGTTAAAAAAACTGATTCTTTATCTTTTCCTTTATCAAAAAATGGTCTTGCATTTTTTAAGTAGTTATCAACTGCTAAAGCAGCTTCAATACTAACAGGAACAATTCTCATTTTCTTTCCTTTACCAGTAATATTTAGAAGTCTTTGTTCTAAGCGAAGGTTAGAAAATTTTAAAGTGCAAAGTTCTGTAACACGAAGGCCAGATGAATAAGCTAAAAGTATCATTGTCTTATTTCTAATGCCTTCTTCTGTTTTTTGATCAATGCTATTAAGTAAAATATCAATTTCTTTTTCTGATAAGACTACAGGTAACTTTTTTTGCTTTTTAGGGCTATCGATTACACTTGCATAATTGTAATCTGTATATTTTTCAATCATCAAAAACGTATGAAATGATTTTATGGCAGTTAGTTTTCTTGCAACTGATGAAGCTTCTAGGTTTTTGCGTTTTAAGCTTTCTAAGTGCTTACGAATATCGTTTGCTGAGATGTCACGGACATCTTTTCGTTCTCGATATTTAGCTAAAAACTCTAAATAGTCTTCTACATCTTTTTCATAAGCTGCAAAAGTTGCTTTAGAAACATTTTTATCGCCCCTTAAATAGTAACGAAACTCAACTAAGGCATCTTTTAAGTTCATCTGATTTTCCTCCATTTTCCCTCAAAAATCGGCAAAAAACGACCCTTTCTGTGAGGAGATTATCTTTTTTTTGTGAAGAATTCCCCACTAATCGCCCCACAGAGCGCCTCAAATTACACCCATTTTTAGTCTAAAAATTCAACTAAAATACTGTTGATTGTATAAAGATATTTTTCCGAAATTTTAAATTTATTTTCTTTGAAAATTATTTTTTCTTCATTTATTAGTTTATCTAAAATTGGAAAGATTGTAAAAGGAGATGCATTAAACTTTTTTTCAAAAGTTTTTTGATCTACTCCTTCTTCTAACCTTAAGCCCAAAATAAATTCTTCAATCATTTGTTCATGCAAAGCCATTTTTTGCTTTTCTTTAAAAACTAAGTTTTTTGAATCTATCCCCAAATAGTATTTTTGGAAATTGTTGATGTTGGTGTAGCGTGTATTATCATAGTAATAACTTGCATTTGCACCAAGTCCTAAATAAGGTTCATTTTTCCAGTATGTTAAGTTATGTTTAGACTCATATCCAGGCAAAGCAAAATTGCTTATTTCATAATGAACGTAACCTTGAGCTTTTAAGTAGCTTATAATTTTATAATAAAGGGTAGCTTCTTTATCTGGATTGAAAACTAGATATTCACCCTTCTTATATAAATTATAAAGGATTGTTTTTTCCTCTAAAATTAAGCTATAGATAGATATATGAGGAATTTTGTTTTCAACAATAAAATCCAAATCTTTCTTAATCCTCTTCCATGAATCATTAGGAAGGCCAAACATTAGATCACAACTGATATTTTTAAAATTAGCCTTTTTTAAAATTTCGATACTTTTTAAAACTTGATCTTTACTGTGAGATCTTCTTAAAAACTTTAAGAGTTCTTCATCTAAAGTTTGAATGCCTAGACTAATTCTATTTACACCAATATCAGTTAAGGCTTTTAAGTATTCTTCCGATAAATCATTAGGATTAACCTCAAAAGTGAATTCTTCGATTAAAAAGGCGTTATTAGAGCCGATTATCTTTAATAGGGTAGAGAATTCACCATAAAGCTCTGGTATCGTGATTTTAGAAGGGGTACCACCCCCAATATAGATAGTTTTTAAGTTATTAAATAAATCTTTTTTTAGTTCTGCTTCTTTAATTAAATAATTCAAATATTCTTTTCTTTTTGTATCATTATCGATTATTTTGAAAAAGTCGCAATAAATACAAATTGACGAACAAAAAGGAATATGAATATATAAAGCATTAATTTCTTTTCTCATACTCATATTTTACCATATTTACAAGTTATTTTCAATTTATTAAAAAAGATGAATATTTCTATTCATCTTTTATTGAAAGGACAGCTAAGAATGCTTCTTGAGGTATCTCTACATTACCAACAGCTTTCATTCTCTTTTTACCTTCTTTTTGTTTTTCTAAAAGTTTCTTCTTACGAGTAATGTCACCACCATAACATTTAGCTATAACATCTTTTCTTAAAGCCTTGACGTTAGTCCTAGCAATTATCTTATTGCCAATTGCAGCTTGAATTGGAACTTCAAACATTTGTCTTGGAATTACGTCTTTTAGTTTTCTTGTAATTCCTGATCCTCTTTTATAGGCTTCATCTTTATGGATGATCATCGCTAAAGCATCTAACTTTTCCCCATTTATTAAAATATCCATTCTTACTAAATTAGAACTTTGATAGTTTAAGAATTCATAGTCATAAGATGCATAACCTTTAGTTTGGCTTTTTAATCGATCAAAGAAATCAAAGATAATTTCACTTAACGGCATTTCATAGAGAACATTTACTCTACTTTCTGTTACATAATGCATATTCTTAAAAGTTCCTCTTTTAGATTGGCATAAATTCATTACATCCCCAACATAGACATTAGGTGTCATAATTGTTACCTTGACAAAAGGCTCTTCGATATACTTAAACAAATTGGCATCTGGTAGTAAAGCTGGGTTATCGATGTAATAAACACTATCATCATTAGCTATTACTTTATAGTGAACTGATGGTGCTGTTAGGATCAAAGCTATATCATATTCTCTTTCAATACGTTCTTGGATAACATCCATATGAAGTAAGCCTAAAAAACCAACACGAAAACCAAAACCTAGAGCTTGTGAACTTTCAAGTTCATAAGTTAAAGATGAGTCATTTAAGATAAGTTTTTCTAGTGCTTCTTTTAAAGCAAGATAGTCTTTATTGTCAACAGGAAACATACCTGAATAAACCATTGGATTTAATTTACGATAACCTGGTAATTTTTCTTTAGTTTTATTTGGAAGTTTAGTAATCGTATCACCTACGTGAATACTTTCAATTTCTTTAATTCCAGCTACGATATAACCTACATCACCTACAGTTAAGTAATCACGTTTAATTTGATTAGGTGAATAAATACCTACTTCAATAACTTCATATTTTAAATTAGGCGACATTAAAACAATCTCATCTTTAGGTTTAATTGTTCCGTTAATTACTCTTACAATCGGGATTGCCCCTTTATATTGATCATAGTATGAATCGAAAATCAATGCTTGTAGGGGAGCATCAATATCACCTTTAGGTGCAGGTACATCCCTAACAATAGTTTCTAAAATATCTTTTATTCCTACACCAGTTTTCGCACTAGTAAGAACTGTATTTTCAGTACTAATGCCAACTACTTCCTCAATATCTTTTTTAACACGTTCAGGATCAGCAGCTGCAAGATCAATTTTGTTTATTACAGGAATAATTTCTAAATTATTATCAATTGCAAGATAAGCATTAGCTAATGTTTGCGCTTGAACACTTTGGGCAGCATCAACTACTAATAATGCCCCCTCACAAGCAGCTAGGCTTCTTGATACTTCATATGTGAAATCGACATGGCCTGGAGTATCAATTAAGTTTAAAATATACTCTTTGCCATCATCTGCTTTATATAGTACCTCACAAGGTGTTAGTTTAATTGTAATTCCTCTTTCACGCTCAATATCCATATTGTCTAATACTTGGTCTTTTAAATCTCTTTCTGATAAAGTATTAGTATATTCTAAAATACGGTCAGCTATTGTAGACTTACCGTGATCAATATGAGCTATAATCGAAAAATTTCTAATTTTCTTTTGTCTTTCAATTAATTTGTTCTTATCCATTATTTTCACCTGGTAATATTTTACCATAAATTGACCCTATTATCAATAAAGAAAAAAACGAAAAAACGAATTCAAATTATAATATATTTATGGTATAATTAAAGAAATAAGGTGATAAAATGAAGATTAATTATCCTAATGGCCCTACAAAAGAAAAAGAAATTAAAAGAGCACACACTCATGGTATGCTTTTTGAAGAGGCAATAAACAATACAAATGAATATTACCGTAATAAAGATCTAGCTTATATTTATAAGAAACCAACTCCAATTCAAATTGTAAAGGTAAGCTACCCTACAAGAACAAAAGCAAAAATTGTAGAGGCCTATTACCGTAAACCTTCTACAACCGACTATAATGGTATTTATAAAGGTAAATACATTGATTTTGAAGCTAAAGAAACTAACAACTTATCATTTAGTTTTACTCACATCTTCTCTCACCAACTAAAACATTTAGTGGATGTGAAAAGACATGGAGGATTAGCGTTTGTAATTATCTTTTATAAAAAAGTTGATAAAGTAGTAATTATAGATATTGATAAGTTTATGGAATTATACGATATAGGTTTAAAAGGCGGTAAAAAATCTATTCCTTATGAAGATGCTTTAAATAATGGAATTGAGGTTAAAAGAAAATATGCTCCTCCAATTGACTATTTAGAGGCAGTTGATAAGTTATACTTTTAAATTAAAAATAACAGACTTAAAGTCCGTTATTTTTTTATTTTCTCAAGATCAATTTTATAAAAGATTACTGGATAAATGGCAAAAGCAATTATTAAACAAAGCAGCAATGAAAGCACTAAATATGAACCATTATAAACAATTGAGTAAATAATTGCCCCAAATAGCTCCCCATACTTACTTAAATAACCTTCAGGTGCATAGCTTGAGAAAAAGATAACTCCGCTTAAAAACGAAAATAGAAAACGCATAAAAACAGCTAGAGAGAATGCGGGAATTAAGTAATTACTTGATTTAACAACTTTCTTTCTAAATAATCCAGCTAAACCCAAAACAGGAAAAGCAAACAAATAATCCAAAAAGATTGATCCCCAGTGCCAGTAAAACCCATCTAAAAAGAAATTAATGATTCCAAAAATTAATCCAGCTACAAAACCATATCCAACACCTCTTCTTATACTAATTATAAGTAAAGGAAGCATTGTAAGACTTATACTTCCACCTTGAGGAAGGCTTAAGCCGATAAGTTTTGATAATAATTCAAAAACGATTGCTAGAGCTACGAAAATAGCTGTTTCTGTAATAGCAATAATAATATCTTGTCTTTTTTTCATAATTTGCTCCTTAATAATAAAAAACCTCTACACAAGTAGAGATTAAAAACGATAGTTATAAAAAACTATTTAATCCCTACGCTAGCATTACCTAGATCAGGTTTTAGGGTCGTATCTAATACCTCTCAGCCTTAAAGGCTCCCCTTTAAATTATACTTAATTATACCATATTTTTCTTATAATTGCCAATCAATTGGTTTAATACCATTTGCTTTTAAATAGTTATTGGTTTTTGAGAAAACACGACTTCCAAAAAAAGACCTATGAGCACTTAATGGAGAAGGATGTGATGATTTTAAAATCAAATTGTCTTGATGATTAATATATGGTTCATAACTTTGAGCATAAGCTCCCCATAAAATATAGACTACATTCTTCTTATACAAGGCTAAATATTCAATAACAGCTTTGGTAAACTCTTCCCAACCTTTATTTTCATGAGCTAAAGGTTCATTTTTCCTTACAGTTAAAATAGCATTGATTAAAAGTACTCCTTCTTTGGCCCATTTTGATAAATCGCCTTTATTAGGGACTCTTATCTTTAAATCATTAGCTAATTCTTGATAAATGTTTTTAAGGCTAGGAGGTAATATTGGATAATCACAAGAAAAAGCAAGGCCATTTGCTTGATTTTCACCATGATATGGATCTTGGCCGATAATTACAACCTTAACATTTTCTAGTGGAGTTAAGCTATAAGCTTTAAAAATCTCTTCTTTTTTGGGAAAAATTGTATATTTCTCATATTCTCCATCTACAAATTCAGCTAATTCCAAAAAATAGCCTTTTTTCTTTTCAATTGAAAACAAATCATTCCAAGTTTTCATCCTTTGCCTCCTTTTTAAAAACCACTTATTTAAATAAGTGGTTCTTCATTTAGCTTATCGATAATAAGTTCTACTTTTTTAATACGTCGTTCTAATACTTCTAAAACTTTAAATTTAAGTTCATAAGTAATAAGCACAGGTTTTTCACCTTCATAGTCTTCTACTTTTTGAATATGAACTACTTTTTGATTTACTTGTGGCAAGCCATTACATAAACTAAAGACAAAGCTACCTACAGTATTATATCTAGTATTAGGAATAGTTCCTAGTTTTAATTCATCAAATAGTTCTTGTAAGTCTAAACCTTGGTCTAAAAGATATTTATTTTTACTTAGTTGTAAGTATTCATCATCTTCAACTTCATCGTATTCATCATAGATTTCGCCTACTAACTCTTCTAAAGCATCTTCCATCGTAACTATACCAAAAGTTCCGCCATATTCATCTAAAACGATTGCGAAATGTCTTTGAGCTTCTTGGAATTCGGTAATCAAATCATCAACTTTAGTATTTTTTGATACATAATATGGCTCTACAACTAAATCTTTGAATTTGAAATTGTCTATTCCTTCTTTGATAATAGCTGTAAAGAAATCTCTTTCTGCTAGAACACCAATAATAGTGTCTTTATCATCTTTGTAAACTGGTATTCTTGAATATTGATATTCAAAAAACACTTCTAAAGCTTCTTTATTGCTCATTTCTTGATCTAAAGCTACCATATCAACTCTTGGAGTCATAATGTCATAAACAGTTTTAGCTGATAAAACTAATGCAGATTGAATTAACTCAACATCATCTTCATCAAAGATTCCTGTATCTTCAATATCATCAATTATTTCTTCAATTTTTTCATCTGTAACTTCACCATCTTCTGGCGCTACTTTTTCCTTGTTCTTAATTTTCTTTGTTAGGAAATGTAAGAATATGGTAAATGGTAATGTAATTCTCGTCATTATCCAGATGAAATTAGAATATTTTAAGATCTTTTTCTCAGAATATTCTCTACCAAGTTTATATGTTACCGCAAAAATAATACTCAAAACAATAGCTACAAAGAAAAACACAACAAGTAATGCTAGATAAATATTATCAAATATTGAAAAAGCAATAACTGTAGTTAAAGCAGCTATTAATAATACTCCAAATAATTCTAAAACAAAGAAAGAAATATTTGTAAGGTCTTCTTTTTCCGCCAAAAAGATAGCCTTTTTACTGCCTTTTTTCTCACCATTATCTTCAGATTTAAGTTTTGCGATACTTGCTTCTTGGAAAGCATAATCATTTACTAAGTAAATCCCTAGTAAAATGATTGATAAAATTAAACCACAGATTAAAATAATGTCTAACCATAGGTTGTTTGTAATAAAATTAAATTTCAATTCCGCGAGTGGAATCACTCTTAATCACCTCTTTACTTTAGTAAATTATACCAAAAATACACATTTTATGCAATCTTTATTTTAAAGTAACAACTGTTGAGCCCATACCGCCTTCTTTTTCGCCACCATAGCGAAATTCTAAGACATTTTTGTTGTCTGCTAAATAGCTTTGGACTAACTTCCTAATAACTCCTGTTCCATAACCATGGATTATCGTTACTTGTTTTAAATCACTTAATAATAACTGATCAAAATAATCATGAAGTAAGCTTTCTGCTTCTTCATAGCGCATTCCACGTAAATCTAAACGAGAACTTACTGATTTTTTAGGAGTAACTTTACTTACTTTAGCTTTATATAAATTGGTATTATCATCTTGAACTACTTTTTTTAAGTACTTCTTTTCTAAAACTGAAGTTAACCTTCCAATCATAACTTCATATAAATCTTTTTGCAAGACTTTAGTAATTGTACCATAAGAGTTGTAACTTTTGATATAAACCCTATCATTTACCTTTAACTCTTCATCACTTTCTTCAAAAACTACATCGGTTTTTTGAAAGATTTGTTTAGTTTTATATTTAAGATCAGCTATTTCATGCTCTTTAATTAGCTTTTTATTGTTTTCTTCTAATTCTTTAATTAAATTTTCTAAAGTTTGTTTGTTTTCTTTTAATAATTTTTCAGCATCTTTTTCAGCTTGACTTAAAATACGATCTTTTTCTCTTAAAGTAGATAGTTTTAAAGCTTCTACTTCTTTTAATTTTACTTCTAATTCTTTGCTTTGGGCTTTTAAACTATCTAGTTCTTCACTTACCTTTAAAGATTTTTTAGTTAGTGTATCTAGAACTTGACTTAAATCAGTATCTTTTGATTTCAAATTTGCTTTTGCTTTACTTAAAACAGTTTTATTTAAGCCTAAGTTTTCTGATATTACTAAAGCATTACTCATACCAGGAATACCCATCAGTAATTTATAAGTTGGTTTTAAAGTATTTACATCAAATTCTACACTAGCATTCATAACATTTTCTGCTTTATATGCGTAAACTTTTAACTCTGAATAATGAGTTGTGGCAATAACAAGACAGTTTTTCTCTAATAAATAGTCAAAAATTGCAATAGCTAGTGCGGCACCTTCTGATGGATCTGTTCCACTTCCAAGCTCATCAAGTAAGACTAAAGAATTATCAGTTACATTATTCATAATGTCTATAATAGTTTTTAAGTGTGATGAGAATGTTGATAAATTTTGATCAATTGATTGCTCATCACCAATATCTGCGTAAACATTATCAAAGATTTGGATATTACTCTTTTGATCAGCTGGGACTAACAAGCCAAATTTAACCATTAATGTAATTAAACCAATTGTCTTTAGTAAAACAGTTTTACCGCCAGTATTAGGACCTGTAATTACTACTCCTTTGTTATCTTTAATAACAACATTGTTCTTTACAATATTCGGAACATTAAGTAAAGGATGGTAGGCATTATATAACTCAAAGATATTGTTATTATTTACACCAATTCTTTGGCCATTAAG
>FZPS01000027.1_pt172 | contig 36417 bp, 33 predicted proteins | sample 1817821 | NCBI WGS metagenome assembly FZPS01 (sample SAMEA104158645, study PRJEB21678) | metagenome | place: Germany | collected 2015-04-21 | reverse complement strand
GACACAGGAGATAACCGGTCTTATGTATTCCCAGATAAATTCCTCTGAAATACTGGTGCAGCTTTCCGAAAGCTTTGATCAAGTAATAAAGAATCTTGAAGATATAATAAACAAATTCAATTTTGATAGGATAACTACAACAAAAAGAGCGTTTGCAATTATTCCCTGCAGCGACATACCGTTTTTCTCCGATACAAAGGACGGAGCTATGGAAGCGGCTTCTAAACTTGGGGTTGAGGTGATATGGAGTGCGCCGGGAAGTTATGATCCGGTATTGCAGGCGGAAATTATTGATGATGCTGTACAAAAGGGTGTTGCGGGAATAGGTATCGGTCCTATTGATGATCCGCATGTAAGAAACAGCCTGCAAAGGGCAATTGATAACGGAATTAAGGTAGTTTGTTTTGATACTGACATCCCTGATATCGGAAGGGATGGGTTTATTGGAACCGATAATTATAAGGCTGGTATGACATTTGGAGAACTTGTCGCAAAAAAACTCAACGGTAAGGGTAGAATTTTTGGGACACAGGCTGTTAAAAAAACATTAAACCAGAAAGAACGATTGGAAGGGTTTATGGAAGCAATAAAAAAATATCCTGAGATTGAGTTCCTTGGTATGGAGCAGACAAAACACTCAGACGGTGAACTAAGATGGCAGGAAGTGAAAGAAGCTATTAAAGAAGCCCCGTCATTTGATTGTTTTATTTGTTTTGACGCATCCGGCAGTTACTTTGCGATGAAAATGAAGGAAGAGTTGGGCATTACGCCTATTTGTGTCGTGTTTGACAAAACAGAGTATTCAAAAAAACCCCTATCAGATGGATATACCAGCGTTTTAGCGCAGCGTCCGAGGTTATGGGGTGAATTATCGGTCAGGAGGCTTAATGAACTGTGCAATGGCAAGACAATAAAGGAAAAAGAGGACACCGGCACTTATGAGATAAACAAGGGGAATATGAATGTGTTTATAAAAGACTGATTAAAACCAACTATTGATTCTTTTTATTGGATAGACTATAATGTCACTATAAAATAATACAGGGTCTCTCAATGAGCAGAGTAGGCATTTGCGCGTTAAGTGCCGGATGAACGGGGAGTTGACATCCGGACGAAAAGCCGGAAGGCTTGCGGTGCAGTTGCCGCATCCCGCTGTTGCATGAGAGAGGGTTCCTCTTCATGTAGCACGTATTATTTATTCGATACGCTGAAGGATATTTGATTTCAGCCGGTAATCTTGGAAAACAATGTGCGGTGAGGAGGTTTTTTTATGAATCAAAAAAGCATGTTTTCTTTTTTTAAAGACATACATTCACTTGTCCTTATGTCTTTTTTTGTTTCATTATATGCTGTTTTTTCCTGGTTTGCGATATATATTACCAATGATCTGCGGTTTAATCTTACCTTTATGCCCACTGCCTGGGCAGCGGCAATTTTCGGGCCTGTTGCGGGGGGTATAACGGGAGTGTTCGGAGATGTTCTCGGCTGGATTATAAGGCCCACCGGACCTTTTTTTCCGGGGTTTACAGTCAGTGGATTTGTAACAGGTGTTATTTTTGGGCTGTTTCTTTATAAAAAGGAAATAACTTTAAAGAGAGCTATATTAGCCGCAATATCAGTGGTTTTACTTGTCGAGATAGGGCTTAACACAATCTGGGTTATGATGCTATTCGGCAATGCTTTCAAAGTACTTATCGCGGGTAGGCTTATAAAGGCACTTATTATTCTGCCTGTTCAGGTAATGGTGCTCTGCAGCACGGGTTATTTTTTTAAAAAAAATCCGAACCTTTTATACCATAGATGATTTTAATCAAATAATCGCAAAATATTACCTTTACAACTGTGTGCGAAATGAATATAATTTTGTTAAAGACAATAAAAAACTTAATAAAAACATAATATGATATATTATATGTACGGTTTTTATCGTACTTTGCAGGGAACCGGGTGAAAATCCCGGACGGTCCCGCCGCTGTGAGGATGAGAATGTATGCATTATGCCACTGTCTCCGGATGGGAAGGCGCATATATTTGATGAATCCGAGTCAGAATACCTGCCTTTGTAGAAAGTGAGGGAACTACGAGTGATGGGCCTCACTAAGTTTATTGCTTTTAAAGTTGGCGTAAACGAAGTCAAGCCTTTCCTCGCGGAAAGGTTTTTTTAGTTTGCGGGGCATGCTGACTGGTTGAGGGTTTGAAAGAAAACCTGTCACCTGGTTAGCGGGTAAACGAGCCCCGGAAAAAGATATGGAAAGGATAATTTATCATGAAAAGAAAGATTGCATTATTATTAACAGTTGTAGTGTTGTGCGCTGCTTTTATTGTTGCTTTTTCGGTTTGGCGGAACAACAGGGCAACAGAGAGCTCCGATCCTGGTAAACCTGACGAAACGTCAGCGGCAACGTCACAATCACCCGACAACGGGGAAGCCGATTCCGGCAGACCTGACAATACATCGGAGGCAGCAACACAAGCACAGGAAAACGACAAAAACACAAATCAGCCTGCCGATACAACAGAGCCAAAGGAAAACAACAGTAAACCGGATGACGAAAATACGAATTATCCCATTGATATAACGGATTCAAAAGGACGAACCATAAAGCTTGACAATGAGCCGGAACGTATTATATCGATCGGGCCTGATATAACTGAAATTATATTTGCCCTTGGAAAAGGAGATAAGTTAGTCGGACGCTCCGCATTCTGCGATTACCCGCCGGAAACTCAGGATATAACCGTAGTTGGAGATTTTTATGAATGGAACCTTGAAACTATTGTTTCACTGGAGCCTGATCTTATATTTGCATCTGCTATGAATACGGAGGAAAACGAAAAAAAACTAATGGATTTGGGGATAAACATTATATTTATCAACCAGACAGAATCATTCGAAGGGGTATATGAAACTATAGGAATAATCGGAAAAGTGCTGAATGCCGAAGCCGAATCAACAGCGGTAATCAATCGCATGAACGAAGATGTCGAAAAAGCGAAGGAAGCGGTTAAAGGACTTGACAGACCTTCGGTCTATTATATTGTCGGATTTGGGGAATATGGCGACTATACGGCAACAGGAGAAACCTTTATCGCTAAAATGCTGGACACGGCGGGTGGTGCAAATATTGCCGCAGATATTACAGGGTGGATCTACAGCCTGGAGAAACTAATGGAACAGGATCCGGATATTATTATTGGCTCCGATGAGGCAGTAAAATATTTTCAGGAAACGAGCGGTTATAAGGAACTAACTGCCGTTAAAGAAGGCCGTATTTACACAATCGATCCTGACTTGTTGGATATTCAAGGTCCCAGACTTTCCGATGGCTTGCTGGAGCTGGCAAAAATACTGCACCCCGGGAGTTTATAATAAGCGCAAGACACAAAAAGACAGGGCTGTAGTGTAGTAAAAGTGACATTCACATAGAACAATTGGGAGGTTGAATGTGACATACCTAACAAAAAGAAAAATTTATTATTCAATTCTAATAATAAGTATTATCGGATTGTTATTACTTGGTATTTTTTCGTTGTTTGTAGGCACAGCAAATATCGGATTCATAGATGTTTGCCGTATTCTTGCATCAAAGGTACCAGGTATACAAAAGTTTGTTACCGTCGAAAATATTAGAAAATCTTTGGCAGACATTATTATAAAGCTAAGGCTTCCAAGGGCAATTCTTGTCATTATGGTAGGCTCCGGTTTAGCAACAGTGGGTGCGGCAATGCAAAGTGTTTTCCGCAACCCGATGGCTGAGCCGGGGATTCTTGGATTATCTTCAGGAGCCGGCCTTGGAGCGACAATTGCAATAGTTATCGGATTGGACAAAACTGTGTTAGGAATGAGTGCGGCGGCAGTATCCGCTTTTTGCGGTGCTATCGCAACAATTTTTATAGTATATAATATATCGCGGACAGGCCATAGGATTTCACCGACTGTTCTTATTCTTGCGGGAACAGCAATAAGTTTTATGAATAGCGCGATTATACAGTTAATAATGATATTCAGAAGGGATAGGATGGACTATATTATTATGTGGACTATGGGATCATTTAGTTCACCAGCATGGAATAAGATTATTGTGCTTTTCCCGTTTCTTCTGTCAGGATTGACCGTTATACTGTTTCACGCCAGGCAGCTTAATATAATTTCAACGGGAGAGGAAACTGCTAAAACACTTGGTGTTGAAGTTGAACGGACAAAAAAACTTGTTCTTGTAGCATGCTCGGTTGTAACAGCGGCGTGTGTTGCGACAAGCGGAATAATAGCTTTTGTCGGTTTAATTATTCCTCATTTACTGCGTCTTCTTGTTGGAACCGATCAAAGAGTTTTGCTTCCATTTTCGATTGTCGGGGGAGCTGCTTTTTTAATTATATGTGATACCCTTGCAAGGGTGGCGGCCCCTCCGGCTGAAATCCCGGTCGGAGCGATAACAGCCTTGTTTGGCTCTCCATTTTTTATTGCACTTTTAGTAAAGGGAAAAAGGAGTGTAATGTGATGGAAGCTAAAAATGCTGTTGATGTAAAAAATCTTGAATTTTCATATGGAGACAGAAAGGTATTGGAGCAAATATGCGCAGCGTTTCAACCCGGAATGGTGTGCGGCTTGTTGGGTCCTAACGGTTCAGGAAAAACAACCCTTATGAAAAACATTGCCTCCATTCTGAAACCGCAGAAAAATACGGTGTATATAAACGGACTTGACATTACAAATATTACCGTAAATGAATTGGCGAAGGAAATATCTGTCGTTCCGCAAAATACCCATATAGAATTCGATTTCAGTGTGCAGGATATTGTTATGATGGGAAGAGCGCCGTATATTAAAAGGTTTTCATCCGAAAGCGAAGAAGACATTGAAATAGCTCAATGGGCAATGAGAATTTCAGGAATTGAAGACCTGGCCGAACGAAGTATTAAAAACATAAGCGGCGGTGAATTGCAGCGTGTTGTTATAGCCAGGGCACTGGCTCAGAAAAGCAATATTATATTACTTGATGAACCGGTATCACAGCTTGATATTCATCACCAGTTATCGATAATGGAAACAGTCAGGATGCTGGCATACGAATACGGGATGACAGTTGTAACAATCCTTCACGATTTAAACCTCGCCGCAGAATTCTGTGATTACATCTATCTTCTTAAAAACGGGTTTATTGCGCACAGCGGAAAGCCAAAGGATGTGCTGACATACGAAATAATTGAAGAGGTTTATAAAATTGTGTGTCTTGTTTACGAGAACCCGGTATCAAAAAAACCGCATATTGTCCCTGTTCGGAGTTTATAAGGAGGGGACGGTTGTTTTTACCCCCCCATATTTAAAGCATGAACCGTCCCCTTTTAGCTATACTATCCGCACAATGACAACGCTTTTTCAGCTGCTGAGGCTGCATCCGGAGAGTATGCATCCGCTCCGATACTTTCACGGAAATTATCTGTTACCGGTGCGCCGCCTATCATAATTTTAACTTTTCCCGATAATGGTGAGCTTTTAACCTTTTCGACGACATTTTTCATTTCAGTCATAGTTGTCGTTAAAAGAGCTGAGCAGGCTATAATGTCTGCGTTGATTTCAATGGCGGTTTCAATAAATTTCTCAGCAGGGACATCAACGCCCAGATCGACAACCTCAAGGCCTTTTCCTTCCATCATCATACGCACAAGGTTTTTACCGATATCATGCAGATCACCTTTTACCGTTCCAAGAACGACCTTGCCCTTTGCTTTGACTCCAGAGTCTATAAGAAGGGGCTTTAAAAGCTCGGTTCCCGCATTCATTGCACGGGCAGCGATTAGCACATCCGGAACATACACTTCGTTGTTCTTAAATTTCTCGCCAATTATTCCCATTCCGTGCAGCAAACCTTCTTCCAGGATCTCATTTGCGTTAAAGCCTTCATCAATTGCCTTTTGAACCAGTTCTTTAACGTTTTTTGCTCTGCCCTTTTGAAGGTTTTCAGAAATTTCAACTAAAATACTCATGTTTGTACCACCTCTATAAATTTTTTAATGTTTATTTTTTACCTTGTTCACGAAATTTTTTAGGACTTAATCCTGTCATCTTCTTAAAAACTTTTGAAAAATAACTTTGGTCTTCAAAACCTACTAAATTTGAAATATCAACTATCGCAATTGATGGATCCGACAGAAGCTTTTTGCTCATTTCTATGCGTATATAATTAAGATAGGTGTTGAAGCTCATCTCCATTTCCTGTTTAAAAACCTTGCTGAAGTAAGAAGGACTTAAATATACACAGGCCGCAACTTCATCAAGCGTTACTTTTTTCATATAGTTTTTTCTAATATAATCAATTGATTTAAAAATAACATCCTTACGCTTTATATTTGCCAGATTGAATACATGATCCGTAAATCGTTCCATTATACGCGACAGCCACAAGGTTAATTCCTCAAGGTTATGAAACCTGTTTATCTGTTTAAGATACTGAAAATTTAAACCAAATATTTGTTTTATATCTGCTCCGCCTTCCAATGCGGCACGGGACAGAATAACAACCAATTCCAGTATTCGTGCGCGGATCAATTCGAAGTTATTCCCTGAAGCAAAATAAATGTGTCCAAGGATTTCATTAAGCAGTTTTTGTGATAACCTTTTGTCTCCTAATGCGATGGCATGTTGGAGTTCCTTTTCCTTTCTGATTGGATATGCTAATATTTCTTCATCATCTATAGTCATCTGATTAAGTTTGTGTATATAATCCGATATATCCGCAGCTTGCTCCTGCTCCTGAAGGTTCAGGCTGTATTGGTGCCAGGTAGTGTCGGAAAGATAAAAAGCAATCAAACGCAGAAGCTCAGAAAGGCTGTTTACCTTGTCTGTACTCACAATCGGAATTTTTTTCGAAAGTGAAATTGCTTTCGAAACCAATTCATTATTGTCATATTTCTTAAATAAATCTTCAAGTAAGAATTCCTCCGGCTCAATCATATGAACAGGCCCGCCCAATAAAGCACCCTTCATTATACCATCAATTGTTATAGGACAAGACCAATGCGCCATTCCAAACGGGCAAAAGAAAACATATTTGCCCCCAAAGCGTTCCGCCTGGTAACTTCCATATAAATGCGCATTTCTGCATTCCATTCCCGAAGGTGTATCAGGTTTCAGCTCAAAACAGAAATGGCAGAATTCATTTTCGCTGTTTGTGCTGAACAAGGTTTCTCCGGTATCGTCAATAATAATTACTGATACACTTGTAGCGTTGCTGTAATGTCTAGTGGCTTCAATTGCTTTATCAAGGTCGAAACCCGCTTCATGAACCATAATAATCCTCTTACTTGATAATACACCTGCAGTTATTCCAGGGTATTGAAATATTTTATGTTTTTTTGTAATTCTTTATGCATTTAAGGCGTATCACGTCAAAATTACGACTCTATCCCGAAAAACATATTATCGGTATAACTATTAACAAATGAAGGCTCTGATGACAATTCAATATATTGTATCCTTTTTGCAATCTCACATGCGGTAAGATATTCGTCCTTCGAGAGCATGGTACGGATGGCTCCTGCTCCTGAAGCGTTTCCGACGGCGGAAATTTTGCCCGATAATTCTTCAGGTATCAAACCAATACGCAGAGCGCTGCTTATACGCATAAAACTTCCGAAACCACCGGCAAGATAAACATGTTTTACATCATTTATATCTATTCCGGATTTGACGGTGAGTATATTTATTCCGGCAGCAATCGCGGCTTTTGCGTTCTGTACTTCTCTGATGTCCTTCTGAGTAATATAAATTGAATCGCCGGCAGCGGTCTCGTTACCATATAGCAGAATAAAAGCCGGTTGATTGTTTATTTCAATAATCCTGTTTCTTAATTCGGGGGATACCAACGAATCATCTGTTTCTATTCGGCCTGTTTCATCAATGATACCCGCGTCAAGCATGGATGAGACAGCGTCAAGAAGGCCTGAACCGCATATTCCAACAGCTTTTCTATTTCCTATTGTGTTTATGCGAAGTGTTCCATCAATTGTAACAAGTACTTCGCTGATTGCTCCTTCGACGCCTCCCGTACCACATGTAATGTTCGCGCCTTCGAACGCTGGTCCCGCGGCAGTGGAGCATGAGTAAAGAAACGAGTTGTTCCCAAGAACAATTTCACCGTTTGTTCCAATATCAACAAGGAGTGATATGTCCTTTTTTTTGTGCATGCCGGTTGATAAAACAGCAGCTACCGTATCGGCACCAACATATGCCGAAACGGAGGGAAGAACTATGGCCCGCCCGGACGGGTTTATTGATATATTCAGTTCATCTGGTTTCAATAAAAAGCTTGACAATGTCGCGGGTATAAAGGGAGCGGTGGCAATATAACGAGCCGGGATTCCGAGCGCAAAATGGAGCATCGTTGTATTTCCGGACAGCGATACAGCATAAATGTCGGTATGCTTGATTGAAGCCGATAAAATTAGCTCACCGATTAGTTCATTTATTGCGGAACGTATAAGAGAGGACATTTCCTTTTGTTTGTTTCGATCCGCAAATGTGTAGTCAATCCGTGAAATCACATCGGCGCCGTATTTGCTCTGCGGATTCAATAAAGATGCAATAGATAGCATTTCTTTGCTGTTAATATCATATAAATAAGCGGCAAGTGTTGTTGTTCCGATGTCTACTGCAATTCCATAAAGGATACTTGACGTATCGCCGCTTTCAACACCTGTAATTTCATCCATAACTTTTATTGCTGTAACCTGATATCCGTCGTTTCGTATTAAATCCGGAAGCCTTTGAAGAATTTCAAGCGGCAAGCTTTTATCAGCACAATTATAGTAATGGCTGTCTTTGTTATTCATTGAGTTATTCGCGGTACCATACGCTGTTTGGGAAAGCCGCTTATCGTCAGGCAACTGGTCATTTATCGACGGAGCGGGAAGCGTATAAAACTCTTTTGCGACTGTTGGTATTCCGGATATTTGTGTTATTTCCGCTGAAGTTAGTATAGATGCTTTGCCTGAGGTATCTGGGAGAGTCACTTCGATATCGTCGTTTACCCGGATCATGCATGATAAATGAATGCCTTTTCTCATCTCTTCTATTGAAAGGATCTTTTTTTCCTGGTCGGTGTAAAAGTCTATCCCGCGTTTTACTAAAACACGGCATTTTCCGCAAGTGCCTTTACCATTGCATGGTGACGGCGGGAAATTTCCGGTTATACGAAGTGCTTCCAATAATGTAATATTACCTAATACATCTTTTTCTATTGTTTGCCCGTTTTTATGGACGATAATTCGAGGCATTGTTACCACTCGTTTCTTTAAAGCAAAATATGTATACATTTCTTTGTTACTTTAATTATACAAGATGCTGTCAAGAATGAACAGCACAAGCTCTTCCCGGTGTATTCCCACGGATACTTGGAAGAACTATTGTACAATAGTTCAGATAGTAAAGTTCGTACATTATTCCCGCGGGTCCTGCTTCGGGTGTTTCGTTTACTTGGTCGACAAAGCACATACCGGCAGCACGCTTTAGATTCTGTATATTTTCACACAGTGGTCTCCATATCCCGGGTCGCTCATTAATCCGCTCCTAAGTTTCCTATTGGCAGCAGGGCGCTGGAGCGTGTCGCCCTGCGTAACCGAAAACACCCGAATCACCCGCTGTTTATTTGCGGGCTACTTGGGGGAATTATTGTACAATAAAAGGAAACTATAGCGAAAATGCAGCTTAGAGATATACAGTCAGAGCGAGGACAAGCAAGTCGACTGTTTGAGCAAAAATGCTTCATACAAAAACATTTCAAAGCATTTTTGCGAGTTTCGACTTGCCCGAGCTGAACTGTACAGCTCTTGCAAATGAAGCTCTTTGTTGACGTTATTGTACAATAGTTCGTAGGGTAATTTTCGAACACAATTCCCGCGGGTCCTGCTTCGGGTGTTTCGTTTACTTGGTTGACAAAGCACATACCGAATGTCAGGCGGAAGCTTGTTTTTGAGCCTCGTTAAAATTATCAAGTGCTTTGTAAAGAGCATGAATATTCTCCATGGGTGTTCCCGGAGGGGTGTCGCAGCCTGTGGACAATACAAAATTTTTATATGGCTGCATTTCTTTCAACAGGTTCATTGTTTTTGCCCTGACCTCTTCCGGAGTGCCGTTCTTCATAATTCCAGCCGGATCTATGTTCCCGAATGCGATAGTCTCCTTTGGTATCTGCGGCATGATTTTTTTCATATCAACTGCATTGCCGAAGTGTAATCCTGCACTTCCTGTAGAAAGCATTGATTGTACCAGGTTTTCCGTATTTCCGCAGTTATGGAGAATAACGATAAAACTATCATCCTGTACGGCATCGACAATGTTTTTTACATAATCCGAAGAAAACTCCTGGCACTGTGCTGGCGAAAGGAGTCCTGCGGCGGGCTCTGCCATTATTATCCCGTCAGCTCCCGCTTCTTTGAATGCCAGGACATAGTTAATAAGAAATGCCGTTGTTTTTGTTAACAACGCATGTACTGTATCCGGCTCCAACATTGATGCAACCATAATTTCACTCATGCCAAAAAGCCTTCCTGCAAGGGAGTACGGTCCAATTGTTCCGCCAAGGACAGGCCTGTCTTTTATATTTTTTGAAGCAAGTTCCGCCGCTTTAATATATTCCCCGGTTCTGGCTTCACCTACCTGGGGTACTGCCAAATTATTAATCTCGTCAATGTCATTAACTATATGTCCGGAAACGACCGGAGTCTCAATTTCAGAAAACTGAACAGGGCTTCCGAAGGCTTCGGCTTCAACCGATAAATCCATAACCATTACCGCCGCTGCGGATTTAAAAGCCGAGCATATCGCTTGTATGCATTCATACTGAGCTCTTCCGTCTTTAACGATATCAATAACCCTTTTTTGTACCAACTGCGTCCCAGGATAGGTTATTAAGGGCATAATGGCTCTTTCACTGCCGTTATACATATTGTTTATCCATTCTTTCATATTTCTGTTCATTATAGATTTTTCCTTTCCTGTAATAAAATTTTGACAATGGAAAATTGTTTGGCAACTTTGATATGCCTGTTTGTTTTAATTATAATCCGCTTGGAAAAGACAGTAATGTATTCTTTTATGTTTTCTTGTAAATTTTTAATGCCTTTACATGACAAAAAATATATGATAAACTATTTCGGTATTCAGAATAACCTTTATCTCGGTTTACCGGAAAACTCCGACCGGAAACTGGGTTAAAGGAAGATGTATTTGAAAGGAGTAAAAACATTATGGCACGGAGAACAAAACAGGAAATAATTGACACATATAAGCTGCATGATGGCGATACTGGTTCGCCTGAAGTGCAAATAGCACTGTTGACCGATCGAATAATCCATTTGACTGAGCATTTGAAAATTCATAAAAAAGACCACCATTCAAGAAGAGGGCTTTTAAAAATGGTCGGACAGAGAAGAGGATTATTAAATTACCTGATGAAAAAAGATATTAACCGGTACCGTGAGATTATTTCAAAACTTGAGCTTAGAAAATGAAAGCAGCGGAGTACAATCCGCTTCTTTTATTTTTTGCGCGTAATAACGCCGATAAAGAGTATAGCATGATAATTAATAAAACACTAGTTACAGTGAAATAATGAATAAAGGTTCAATTTGAGCCTATAACATACATAAAATAAAAAACTGTGGGCGTGGAACACAGAAGATCAGAGAAGAGGGTTCCGTAATGATTTTATTTATGGTACGTTCTTCCCTGACCTTTTGTCCCCGCTCACGGTTAAATGAATTACGAAAGGATGTTGATTAATGACAAAAACTTATTCAATTGATGTGGCGGGGAGGACGCTGACAATTGAAACAGGCAAGTATGCGCAGCTTGCAAATGGAGCTGTGCTTGTAAGGTACGGTGATACCGCAGTCCTGTCGACCGCAACGATTTCTTCCGAACCGAGGGAAGGAATTGATTTTTTTCCGTTGAGTGTTGATTATGAAGAAAAACTGTATTCGGTTGGGAAAATACCCGGAGGATTTATAAAAAGAGAAGGAAAACCTTCCGAAAGAGCAGTATTAACTGCAAGGGTTATTGATAGGCAGATACGTCCCAGGTTCCCTAAGGATCTTAGAAATGATGTATCAATTGTTAATATGGTGTTATCGGTTGAGCAGGATAATTCTCCGGAATTTGCTTCAATTATCGGAACTATTACAGCGTTGTGCATTTCCGATATTCCTTTTAATGGCCCTATAGGAGGAATTATTCTTGGATACATGGACGGTAAGGTTATTATAAACCCGACTGCCGAACAGCGCAAGCACAGCCGCATGTACGTTACTCTTTCCGCCGATAAGGAAAAAATAATAATGATTGAAGCCGGTGCAAACGAAATACCCGACGAAGTAATGCTTGACGCAATAAAAGAAGGGCATGAACATATAAAGAGGATTATTACTTTTATAGAAGAAATAGCGGGTGAAGTTGGTAAAGAAAAGCTTACCTATACTCCGGCAATTGTACCTGATGATCTATATGATAAGGTGGAAAGCATCTGCAGAGCAGAATTAACAGAAGCTTTAATGAATGATGATAAAGCAACAAGAGAGAAAAATGTTGCGGAAGTTTCCGTAAAGCTTCATGAAAAGCTTGATGAGGAATATCCTGATTCAATTCAACACATATCGGAGGCATTTTATTCTCTTCAGAAAAAAATAGTTCGCGAGAAAATTTTATATGAGGGTAAACGGGTAGACGGCAGGGGTTTAATGGATATCCGCCCGTTATCCGCGGAAGTGGGCATATTGCCACGGACGCATGGGTCCGGCCTTTTCCAGAGAGGCCAGACACAGGTTCTTACAAACGTGACATTAGGTCCGATGGGTGATGTGCAGATGCTTGATGGTGTTGACGAGGAAGAAGAAAAACGGTATATGCACCACTATAATTTCCCCGCGTTCAGTGTTGGTGAAGCAAGGCCAAACCGCGGTCCGGGAAGACGCGAAATAGGTCACGGAGCGCTGGCTGAAAGAGCGTTGGAACCTGTAATACCCAGTGAGGAGGAATTCCCGTATGCAATCAGGCTTGTTTCGGAAGTGCTGATGTCAAACGGATCAACTTCCCAGGGGAGTGTATGTGCCAGCACTTTAGCATTGATGGATGCAGGTGTGCCTATTAAAGAACCTGTGGCGGGAATTTCAGCCGGTCTGGTTGTTGATGAAAAGAATTCTGAAAATTTTGTTACTTTTATGGATATACAGGGCATTGAAGACTTTTTTGGAGATATGGATTTTAAAGTAGCAGGAACCAAAAATGGTATAACGGCAATACAAGTTGATATAAAGGTTGACGGGCTTACCTATGAGATGATCCGCCAGGCTTTCGAAATTACCAAAAAAGGCAGAATGACAATTTTAAATGATGTGATCCTGAAGGCTATAAGTGAACCAAGGCCTCAATTGTCGCCGTATGCTCCTAAAATATTCACAACTTCGATAGATGTTGATAAAATAAGAGATGTGATAGGTCCGGGTGGAAAAATTATAAACCGTATTATTTCCGAGACAGGTGTAAAAATAGATATAGAAGAAGATGGGACCGTGTTTGTTGCCACTTCAGACGAAGCCGCGGGTAAAAAGGCAATTGCCATTATCGAGGGAATAGCAGGAGAAATTAAGGTTGGACAGCAGTTTATAGGTAAGGTAATGAGAATTATGAACTTCGGAGCTTTTGTTGAATTTCTCCCAGGTAAAGAAGGGATGGTTCACATATCAAAGCTTTCGAAATCCCGTGTCAACAAAGTTGAAGACGTTGTGAAAGTCGGTGATGAAATACCGGTAAAGGTTATAGAAATAGACAGGCAAGGCAGAATAAACCTTTCCCTGAAAGACTGTATCGAATCCTGACACGAATCATAAAAGGCAACTCCGTATCAGGGGTTGCCTTGTTTTTTTGAATGGAGGAAAATATGAGTGAAGGGCTAAAAATTTTGTTTGTTTCCGCTGAGGTGGCGCCATATGCTAAAACCGGAGGACTTGCCGATGTTTCAGGCTCATTGCCTCAAAAATTAGTTGAGTTAGGCCATGATGTCCGTGTAGTATTACCTGGTTACAAGGAAATTAATTATGAGATGGATTATGTAACGGATTTTCAGGTTGAATTAGAGCAGCGGAATACGACTTGTATTGTAAAACAGATAACAAACGCTCCGGTTTTAACCTATACTCTTAATAACTACCACTATTACGGCAGGTACGGTATCTATTGCCATCATGACGATGGGGCTCGTTTTGCGTTTTTTAGCAAGGCGTCATTAGAGCTGATAAAGGCTATAGAATTCAAACCCGATATCCTGCATCTTAATGACTGGCATGCGGCGCCCGCGGCTTTATTGTTAAAAGAATATTACCAGGAAAAAGATCCATTTTATCGGGGAATTAAAACACTGCTTACGATACACAATCTTGAGTATCAAGGCCATTTTGGGAAAGAAATTCTGGAAGTTTTAGATCTGCCGGAATCCTACTTTGTACCGGAAAGTGTAGAATTCTATGGAATGTTCAATTTTTTAAAGGCGGGGATTGTATATTCGGACAAAATCAATACGGTGAGCAAAACATATGCAAAAGAAATACTAACACCACAGTATGGAGAAAAAATGGAAGGCATACTGAAAACGAGGGAAAGTGATTTGCATGGAATTGTTAATGGTATCAGTTATGAGATTTTTAATCCTCTGACGGATCCATTCATATATTTTCCATATAATGAAAAAAATCTGACTGTCAAGACTAAAAATAAAAAAGCCCTGCAAAAAGAAGTAGGCTTGCCTGAATCTGATGTTCCTCTTATTGGCGTTGTCCACCGCCTTGTTGATCAAAAAGGCCTGAATTTAGTATGTGATTGCTTTAAACAGATAATGGATTTGGATACTCAGTTTATCCTGTTAGGTTTGGGTGACCCGTATTATGAGAAGGCTTTTTTAAAGTTTATGAAAAAATATCCGGAGAAGGTTTCGGTTAAAATCGAATTTAATGAAGAATTGGCGCACAAGATTTATGCGGGAAGTGATATTTTTCTAATGCCCTCCGCATTCGAGCCGTGCGGTCTGGGCCAAATGATAAGCCTTAGATACGGAACAATACCGATTGTACGCGAAACCGGAGGATTAAAAGACACAATAGTAGATATGAATTACGACTTTGATAATGGAAATGGATTCAGCTTCCGGGATATGGATTCAAAAGCTTTTTTCGATGCATTGAAAAGAGCAGTATTGACATACCGCGATGAGCCCGGAACATGGCTTGAATTAGTGAAAAAAGGCATGAAAAGTGATTTTTCATGGAACAAGTCCGCAAAGGAATACCTTGCATTATATGATAAAATCCTGGAGGAGTGAGGTCGTGAAAAAAAAGGAAAGGGCTCTGAAGATAACAGAGGAATTAGGTGCCCTTTATCCAATGGCCGGATGCAGCTTGAGATACAGTGAGCCTCTTCAGTTATTAATTGCAACTCAGTTAGCTGCGCAGTGCACTGATGAAAGAGTGAACATGGTAACAAAATCTTTATTCAAAAAATACCGTACGGTTGAAGATTTTGCAGGAGCGGATATTAAGGAACTTGAAGATGATATACGTTCTACGGGCTTTTATCGTAATAAGGCGCGGAATATCATTGCGTGCTGCAAAAAAATTATCTCCGATTATGACGGGAAAGTGCCGGATACGATGGAAAAACTGCTGACACTTCCCGGTGTCGGCAGAAAGACCGCAAATGTAGTACTGGGAGATGTGTTCCGAATACCCGGTATTGTTGTGGATACTCATGCCAAACGTCTTTCGCGCCGTCTTGGTCTGACACGCGAAGAGGACCCTGTAAAAATCGAATTTGATTTAATGCGCATAATTCCAAAAGATAAATGGACTATTTTTTCGCATATGCTTGTTTTTCACGGCCGAGCGGTGTGCAAGGCCAGAAATCCTCAGTGCGGTTTATGTACAATCAGACCATATTGTGTTTTTGGAAACAATAAAATCGCAAAGCATTAAAAAATAATTATCAATCTGTTAATATTATTAATGTGTGACCTGGATCAAAGATGACTAAGAATACAATGCAGCTGTCCAAATTAAAAAAAGATTTCGAATTGCCTATCCGTATATACATTATACAGATTCGCCAATATACAAATCATCCACAAGAATGCAAATCTCGTGGGATATCAGTAATTGATGTCTCACTTTTTTATTATAGAAATTTAGAATTGTAATATTACAAGTGTTATAATTTATATGGTGTTCAGATATTTAGCGGATATTAAAAAAAGAGTGAACGAAGCATAAAGCATTAATTGAGTAAATATTGCGTTATTGGGATAAAAAAGCTAAAATAAAACATATACGATTTTTATTAATGGAGTGTATATCAGCAATAATTAATACTTTAGAAATAAATACCGATGAATATATAGTACTGGTTGTTGGTAAACAGGTGCCCACGGATAAAAAAATTAACGCGTCAAGTGATATACAATGTGTTAAAAAGAGATATACTGGGAGAAGTAAAAGTATTAAAATGAAAAAAGATTCAAAAATAGGGGACTATGGAGACCAGAGGTATGTACTATTGGGTGACCTTGGAAAGTATGAGGAGGTAATTTCCAACTTTCTATGGATTATTATGCTGTTTCTGATAACAGCAGATACATTTACGGGTTATCTTGTCGGACATATACCATTCCAATGTCGTGCCTTTTTTGTCCAGCTTGTCGTTTTTGTTTTAATAATCGCCATTTCAATATACAAAATGCTCAAAATAAGAAAAGAACAAATAGAGCCCGGTTTTGAATATACTTTACTTAAAGTATTGGACATTGCATTGGTTGCTGTATTGTTAAGTACAATGATTTATGGACATTATTTTTATTTTGTCCTCCTTATTCCAATTGTGAGCATATGCGTTACAAGAGGTTTTTCAATATCCCTTCCATATTTAGGCATAGGTTTTGCCGTACAGGCACTAATATTTTTTCTGTCAAAAACTGATTTGGGGATAATGCGGGAATACGAAGCTAATCGCTATAATCCGGCTTTCTCTATGCTCTTGGTGATTGTGTACATAACGTTTTTGCTATTTTTACGTATGCTGGGTGTATTTTGTAGACAATTCCGGCAAAGCGAACAGGATAACCAGAATCTTGTAGCCCAGCTCGGAATAAAATACGCTCAGCTCGAACAGGCAAGAATTGAGAAGCAGGAACAGTTTGACAAGTTAAAGGAAGTTAATCTTCAGCTTGAAGATTCAAATAAAAAATTAACCTCGAGCCTTGCTGAATTTTTTACATTACAGCAAATATCACAGGCTATCAGTTCAATATTCGATATGGATGAACTGTTGCAGTTTGTAAATGATGTAATAATAGGTGTTATGGGAGTCAGCACCTCAAATATAGCTCTTTACAGCGGCGGAGGGGAGCGGTTGAAGGTGCAGGTTTCCAATATACTTAATAAACGAGATCTTGCTATTTTAACCGACAATATTAACAGCCCCGCACTGAAGGACGCTATCGATAAAGGGCGTACAATCATTAACAATGCTGTTGATGCCGATAAATATGATTTTACGAGGGGAAGAAATGTCAGGTCTCTTTTGTGCGCACCATTGAAGGTGAAGGATAAAACACATGGTTTTGTGCTGATTGAACACAGTATACCGGATGCTTTTGATGCCGATAATGTAAGGCTTCTTGAAATTATCACACAGCAGGTAAGTATTGCGATAGATAATGCCAGACTATACGAACAACTTCAGGAGTATGCCAATACCGACGGCCTGACACAGGTTTATAATAGAATTTACTTCCAGAATCGTCTGAAAGAAGAACTTGATCATGCCGAACAGCAAGGATATGAAGTATCGGTTATCCTATATGATATTGATGATTATAAGCTGTTTAATGATTCTTACGGACACCTTTTCGGGGATATTGTATTAAAATCGATAGCCAGGGCAGTAAAAGAATCTGTTAGAAAAGACGATGTGGTTGCGAGGTTCGGGGGAGAAGAATTTATTATTTTGCTGCCTCATACCGGAACGGAAAGGGCTTTTGAAAAAGCCGAGGAGCTAAGAAAGCAAATAGCCTCTCTTACCATTGAAGACAATAATGTTACTGCTTCAGTGACTGTAAGCATGGGTGTTTCCACATTCCCGACTTTGGCTAATACCGACGCATCCCTTATAAGCGGTGCCGACAATGCCCTGTACGAAGCAAAAAGAAGCGGAAAAAACTGCGTAAAAATAGCTTCCTCTGTAAAAAAGTAAATGAGCGGATATATGAAGAAAATAAATAAGTTTTATTTTTTATCTGGAATACATGTTTCTAAAGAGTTTGTAAATCTAACAAAACTTAACTCAGGCAAGGCAGAGGATCCCTTTATTCTAAGAGATTGAAACATCCGCTTAAAAATTCTTTTATATTGCGGTTTGTAATCCGTATTAGAAACAAACATAGAGAAACGATACATTTCGTTTCCGTTTTCCAAAAATGCTTCAAATCCTTTTATGTCATTTTTAGTGTCCATAAAAACATATTCCCACATAAAACCGTTAAACTCTTTGACCTTAATAGCCGATTCATTAAAATTGATAAAAGTCATTGAAGAATATTTCTTTGATTCATCTAAAAACTCCTCCAGATTCCGGTTCAATTTCCACACCTGGAAGAAGCCGTGCACTTTATTGTTTGTATGGTGGTAATTCATATGAATTTTTATTTCTTGTCCAAGATTAATTATTTCATCCAACCTTAATGCGTCAGGATACTGAAAAGTGATTTCCGACATTTCATATTGCTTGATAGTCGCTGTCTTCCATTTACCCTCAAAACGTGATCCAGTTTCAATTGTGGCGGAGCTTTCTTTAGAGGACATATATATGTCTGACATTTTTGTTGAATGGGGCATAACCAATGAGACGCGGCGGGCTATTACAATCTCTGTTTCAGGCAGTATGTACCGGATAATACTAAACAACGCGTATACCAATACCAAAAGAATGGGTATAAGGACAATGCTCAGATTTTTTTTGCGTGTTAACACAAGAATATACATTTTTATACCTCGCACAGGCCGGTACCAATTACCGGGAAATTACCTTCTCATATGGTTAATCTACAATATTATTGTATGCTTAAAATAAGGCAAAAAGAATAATAGCCGGCGGTTCATATTACCGCCGGCTTATTTTCCGTACAAAATTATTTGTTCATTTTTAGTCTTGTTCTAACACCGAAGCCTTGTTTTCGTCAATAAATTCCTTAATGTCGTTTTCCTCATCAGGAGAAAGGACCTTTGTTAAGTCAAGCATTAAGATGAGCTTTTCATCAACTTTTGCAACCCCCGATAAAAAGCGTTTATCAAAACCGGTAATAGATGGCGGGGTATCCTCAATATTTTCTTCCGGTACTTTCACTATTTCCGACACCATGTCAACTGTGAAACCAACAAGAAAATCTTTATAATTAACGACAATTATCTTGCAGTTTTCGTCAAAATCCTTGTCTTGCATACCCAGGCGTTTCCGTAAATTAAAAACTGTCAGCACTTTGCCCCTGAGGTTAATCAGCCCTTCAATGAAAGGCGGAGTAGTGGGAACTTTAAAAAATTCCTGCAATTTATTGATTTCACGCACATGTCTGATGTCAACACCAAACGTTTCATCTCCGACACTGAACTTGACAAATTGACGGATTGCCATGGCACAACCTCCTATAACTACTGTTTTCCGTTGTAAAACAATACCACTAATACATTTACCATTTTATCAGTAACATAAACAAGAAGCAATAAAGAATTAATCCGGCGGCAGCGCCAATATTCCGGATACTAAAGATATTGTGCAATGACGGAAACAAGAGCTGCATTTGCAAGAGCTGTATAGTTCAGCTCGGGCAAGCCGAAACTCCCAAAAATGCGTAAGGAAATATCTTTGATTGTTGCATTTTTGCTCAAACAGTCGGCTTGCTTATCCTCGCTCTGACTATACATCTCTATGCTGCATTCCGCTATAGTTCCCTTACATTGCAAATATCTTATATTGCTTAAATTGCACAATATCTCATAAGCAGAATACCCCATATTGCTTACATTGCACAATATCTCATAAGCAGAATACTCCATATTGCTTACATTGCATTATATCTCATAAGCACAATACTCCATGTTGCTTATATTGCACAATATCTCATAAGTACAATACTCCATATTGCTTACATTGCACAATATCTCATAAGCACAATACTCCATATTGCTTACATTGCATTATATCTCATAAGCACAACTTATGATCGGTAGCTGCTGTTTATTTTTACGTAATCATAGGAAAGATCACACGTCCACATCGTATCCGAGGCAGTGCCCATTTTCAAATCAACAGTAATTAGGATCTCATCCTTGCTTAATATTGCAACGGCTTTTTCTTCGTCAAAATCAAGGCCTGTTCCATCTTTGCATACCTGTAGGTCACCAAGCCAAATATCAACGGTTTCGGGGTTAAACGACGCCCCCGAATATCCCATGGCATTCATGATTCTCCCCCAGTTTGCATCCTGGCCGAATATTGCTGTTTTTACCAACAGGGATTTGGAAATTGAATTGGCAATAACATGCGCGGTATTTTCATTCGGAGCGTTAATTACACGGATTTCAACCATTTTTGTTGCACCTTCTCCATCCTTCGCAATTAATTTTGCCAAATAGGTTGCGGCTTTTTCCAGTGCTCCGGTAAAAATTCTAAAATTATCATTTTCCTGTTCTATTGCGGGATTTTCGGCTTTTCCGTTTGCAAGCATCAAAACCATATCGCACTCACTTGTGTCACCATCTATCGAAACCCTGTTAAATGATTTATTTACAGCGCAGGATAAAGCTTTTTGAAGCATCGAATTAGATATCGATGCATCGGTAAGAAAAACCACTATCAGTGTTGCCATATCGGGGTGGATCATTCCGGAGCCTTTAGCCATGCCATATATCGTGACGGTCTTGCCTGAAAGGTTTATATCAACCGATATTTCTTTTTTAAACGTGTCTGTTGTCATAATTGCGATTGCAGCGTTAGAAGCCCCGTCCGCAGATAACTGCTCATATGCTTTATTAATCCCTGTTTTAATATTCCCTATTGGGAGGCGGTGACCGATTACGCCTGTTGAACCCAATAATACCTCGTTTTTATCACAGCCGACGAGTTTTGCGGTATAATCCGCGATGAATTCCGCATCGTCATCGCCGGCAGTACCGACACAAGCATTGGCGTTTCCGCTGTTTATCGTTATTGCCTTAATACGATTTCCCTCTAAGTGTTTCATTGTCCATTTCAACGAGTGGCCTTTAACAATATTTTTTGTATATACACCGGCTGCTTGCGCGGGTATATCCGAAACAATCAAAGCCAAATCTTTATTATCGTTTTTCTTTATACCACAGTGTACTCCGGAAGCCATAAAACCAAGCGGCAGTTTGTATTTTTTGTCTGACATATAAATAACCTCCGACACAGTTAATTTAATGAAAGCGAAACCACGCTTACAGCAGGGATTTCAAGAGAAAATCCCTTTTCAGTAATGGAAAAATTGTTAAATTCTTTTGGATTAACCTTATCAGGCTCTTCAAAAGTATTATGATCAGCCATACCCCCGGTTAAAACACGCCCTTTGATGTTGTTTACTTTCGTGCCAACGATTTCAGCGTCTATTTTGCAGCTTTCATCAACAGAGAGGTTACATAACGTAATGATAATCTTTCCGTCACTGCTCATAGAAACAGATTCGTGTAAATTAGGAACATTATATTTTTCTGCGCCTATAGAATTAGTTTCAATGAAACTGTCAAGAAGAACCGCATCCTGATGCTCTTTATACATTTCAAAAACATGGTAAGTTGGCGTAAGAATCATTTTTCCGCCTTCGGTCAGGATAACGGACTGAAGCACATTCACCAGTTGGGCAATGTTTGCCATTACTACAACATCACTGCGTTTATTGAAAATATTAAGATTTATTCCGGCTACTAATGCGTCGCGCATAGTATTCTGCTGGTAAAGAAAGCCCGGATTCGTTCCCGGCTCCACATCATACCATGTTCCCCATTCATCGACAATTAAACCAATGCGGTTAGTTGGATCGTATTTCTTTATTATCTCGGAATGTCGGGCTATTATCTCATCCATACGTAAAGTTTTGCTGAGAGTTTTATACCATTCTTCTACTGTAAATTCTGTCGCACTCCCTTTGTTGCTCCAGGAATCTCCGGGTACCGTATAATAGTGCATTGTAATGGCATCCATATACCTGCCGGCGAGTTTAACAACAGTTTCGGTCCAGTTGTAATCATCCGAATTTGCGCCGCATGCTATACGGAAGATTTTGTTGTCTCCGTAGTTTCGAACATAAGTCTGGTATCTTCTGTACAGATCGGCATAATATTCGGGGCGCATGTTTCCGCCGCATCCCCAGTTTTCATTGCCTACTCCGAAATATTTCAGTGAGTATGGCTTTTCTCTTCCGTTATTCTTTCTCAATTCCGCCATTGGTGATATACCGTCGAAAGTCATATACTCTATCCAGTTCTGCATTTCCTGAATAGTTCCGCTTCCAACGTTTCCATTAACATATGGCTCACATCCCAACTGGCTGCATAATTCCATAAATTCGTCGGTGCCGAAGCTGTTATCCTCAACGACGCCTCCCCAATGTGTATTAACCATTTTTTTTCTTTGTTCTTTAGGGCCGATGCCATCCATCCAATGGTATTCATCGGCGAAGCAGCCGCCAGGCCAACGAAGGACTGGGATCTTCATTTTCTTCAAGGCTTCGACTACATCGCTGCGCATACCGTTTTTATTTGGTATCGAAGAGTTTTCGCCGACATAGATCCCTTCATATATACACCTGCCGAGGTGCTCGGAAAAATGTCCGTAGATTTCTTTTGCTATTTTGCTTTTTTTGTTTAGCGTGTTAACGACAAACCTTGCCATAGGTATATACCTCCCGAAAAATATATTTATGTTCCCGGATCAATTTGTGATGGCCTAAAGCAGTAAAAAAGCTTTCAAAAACATTGTCTTGCCATGTTTTACAAACAGTATAGAATACACCGGTTAATAAATCAAGCATATTTATTTTTCTGAACCAGAGCCGCATACCCACTGGAATGCGGCAGCGCAATGCCCCGACCCGTAATCACCCGCTGTATATGGTATTAATTAGCGGGCTACTTGGAAGAACTATTGTACAATAAAAGGAAACTATAGCGAAAATGCAGCTTAGAGATATATTGTCAGAGCGAGGATAAGCAAGTCGACTGTTTGAGCAAAAATGCTGCCTACAAAAATTATTATAAGCATTTTTGTGAGTTTCGACTTGCCCGAGCTGAACTATATAGCTCTTGCAAATGAAGCTTTTTGTTGACGTTATTGTACAATAGTTTAAACAGTAACTTTGAAGAAAAATTTGGGGTTCCTGCTTCGGGTGTTTCGTTTCCTTGGTCGACAAAGCACATACCAACAACACGTGCGTTGACAAAGCTGATGCATTCGGTTAATATTGACATGAAAATTTTCATGCTGAATCAGCGTTTTCAAGGAGGCTTTTATGAAAGATTATCTAAGTATGGCTAAACAATCCGCTGAATACCTGAAATCAAAGATCGGTAAACCGCCTCTTGTTTCCATTGTACTTGGCTCAGGTCTTGGAAACCTTGCGAAAAGCATTTCAGATAAAAAAGAGATCTATTACGACCAGATACCGAATTTTCCAAAAACGACAGTTTTCGGCCATGACGGATTGCTTATTCACGGGAATCTTTGCGGACGAAGTGTTATTGCTATGAAAGGACGCTTCCATTATTATGAGGGATGGAGTATGCAGGAAGTAGTTTTCCCTTTGCGTGTTTTTAAGCTCCTTGGTATAAACAACCTTATACTGACAAATGCCGCCGGTGCTGTTAACACTCAATTCAAACCCGGAAACCTTATGCTGATAACGGATCATATAGGTTTTTTTGCGGAAAACCCGCTTCGTGGAGTAAATATAGATGAATTTGGGCCGAGGTTCCCCGACATGAGCCGTATTTATGATGAGGATCTTATCGAATCAGCATTAATGTGCGCGAAAAATCTCAATTACGAAATTAAACAGGGTGTGTATGGGTATACAAAAGGTCCATCTTTTGAAACTCCGGCTGAGATTAAAGCGCTTCGGGCTTTTGGAGCGGATGCGGTAGGTATGTCAACTGTACCTGAGGCCATTGCGGCCAGACACATGGGAATGAAAATATTGGGGATTTCCTGCATAACCAATATGGCTGCGGGAGTGACAGATAAGCCATTAACTCATGAAGAAGTGATTGAAACAGGGAAGATGGTTGAAAAAAAGTTTGAAACGCTTATCATGGAAATAATAAAGAATTGGCCATAATATGCTTTAAACTGAAAATAAATAAACAATAACTGAATATGATTGCTTATATCCTTGAAATCCAAAATTCAGAGTGATATAATTCAGGAAAGAATAACTAAAGGCTAAAAATATAAAACTGGAGAAAAAAATGGATAGTGTAATACGCGACAAAAGCCTTGCTCCGTCAGGCAGACAGAAAATTGAATGGGTAAAAAGGAACATGCCGATATTAAGGAAAATAGAGGATGAATTTAAACAAAAGAGCCCATTCGATGGTATAAAGATATCTATGTCTATTCATCTTGAAGCGAAAACAGCATATCTTGCAAAGGTACTTGCTTCAGGTGGTGCAAAAGTTTCAGTCACAGGAAGCAATCCGTTGTCAACACAGGATGATGTGGCGGCTGCGCTGGCTGCCGAAGGTATTAATGTTTATTCCTGGTACGGCGCAACGGAATCAGAATACAATAATCACATCGATCTTACATTGGAACATGGCCCTAACATTGTTATCGATGATGGGGGAGATCTGGTAAATTCCCTTCATACACGAAAAAGAAACCTTTTACCCGGAGTTTACGGTGGATGCGAAGAGACCACAACAGGAATAATGCGTCTTAGGTCAATGGAAAAAGAAGGTGTTCTTGAGATACCGATGATGGCAGTCAACAACGCGATGTGCAAACACCTCTTTGACAACAGGTATGGTACCGGTCAGTCGGTTTGGGATGGAATAAACAGAACGACAAACCTTATAGTGGCCGGAAAAACCGTAGTGACAGCCGGATATGGGTGGTGCGGAAAAGGCGTTGCTATGAGGGCAAAGGGCCTTGGTGCGAAGGTTATAGTAACCGAGGTTGATCCCGTGAAGGCAATTGAGGCGGTTATGGATGGTTTCACAGTAATGACGATGGACGAAGCTTGCGAAATTGGTGATATATTTGTTACGGTAACCGGCTGTGAAAAAGTGATTGTGAAAAGACACTTCAACAGGATGAAAGACGGGGCTGTATTGTGCAACGCGGGACATTTCAATGTTGAAATCTGGCTTCCTGATCTGGAGGAGATTTCAAAGGAGATAACCCAGTCCAGAAAGAATATCTGCTGTTATACCCTCGAAGACGGCCGCAATCTTTATGTGCTTGGGGAAGGAAGACTGGTAAACCTTGCATGCGGTGACGGACATCCCGCCGAGATAATGGATATGAGTTTTGCGGTACAGGCATATGCAAGTGTTTATATTCTTGAAAACCGAAATTCTTTACGTCCTGGAGTATTTGAAATTCCAGAACAGATAGACATGAAAATAGCGGATATGAAGCTTGAAAGCCTTGGCATAAAGATCGACAAGCTTACTGATGAACAGAAGCGTTATATAAGTGGTTGGAACTTATAATAACTTGCGCGTAATACATTTTAAACGCCTATTGAAATCAATGCCTGGAGGACAAATATGGAAAAGGAAATACTTAATATGGAGGAAGCGGCTAATCTTTTCGGAGTTAGTATAAAGACATTTATCAAGCTGCTGAAGGAAGAAAATGTTCCTGCAAGAAAAATAGGCAGAGAATGGCGTTTTTCAAAAAGTGCGCTTATCGACTGGCTGTCACACGGCAATTCAAAAGATTATTCTTCAAGTGAACAGGACACCCGTCAGTATTTTGAACAGGTTGCCGGAAAATGGGAAGAAATCAGCGGCCAATACTATGATAGTTCAATCATCAATAAAATAATTGACTCAGACATTCTGAAAGAAAACATGACGGTTCTTGATTATGGTGCTGGCGACGGCTTTATTTCCAGAGGAATTGCGTCCTGCGTAAGAAAAATAATTGCTATGGATACGTCAGGTTCAATGCTTGACGAACTTGAACGTAAGGCGAAGTCACAGGGTATTGTAAATATATTAACAGTTGAATGTGATGTAAACGAAGTACCACTTCGCAGCGCGGCAGTTGATCTAATTTGCGCGTCAATGATTCTGCATCATATTGAAGAACCCAGAGAATTAATTACGGAATTCTATCGAGTTCTGAAAGCCGAAGGCATTCTTTTTATTGCGGATTTTCTTCCTTATGAAGACGAAGTATTTAAAAACAATATGCATGATTTCCATATGGGATTGGATCCGATTGCTCTTGAAAAATGGCTCATTGATATCGGTTTTTGCAATATAACAATAGAGAAAATGCCTGACAAGCGAGATAAAAATATATTCGTACTGACCGCAAGCAAGGTGTATTCAGAATGATGTGGGTTTTAGCCGGTTGTATTATTTGTATTGCTGCGTTATTTATTTATATTAAGCTTAAGCCAAACAGCAGCAAGAACTTCAATGACAGAGGGAATTTTCATATTGCTGACGGAAACGTAAGTGTTTTCATGGATAAAAAAGGGAATATAGATGTTATTCCTTTTTCTTTGGACAAGCTAAAGCGGGGAAAGGCTTCAGAATATCCGCTGTTTCTTAAATCGCCGTTTACAGCGGCTGAACTTGGGGCATCTGTCCGAAGAGGCCTTTTGCTGTCATCAAGCGGTAAAAGACTTGAAAGTGAAGAATTAATGAAAACGCTTGGGTTTTATGCATGGAAAGACTACTCGGCCGGTAAAAAGAGCGTATCGGTTATTTGCAATAATGGAGAGATCGCACTAAATTCCACGATAAGACATACTAATGGTACATATTCGTTTCGGATTAAGGGATATGAAAAAAAACTTCCCGAAAACCCTTCGGACGAGTTATTAGGTAAAGAAGTTCTTGCATTAATGAAAGTTTCAAGATAGCGGAATCATATACCCGCAAGAATAGTGTTTCATTGTATAAAAGCTTCGACTTCCCTGCAGAATTCTTTATAATCCTCATACTGCAGTTCATGTCCGCAGTTTTTGAAACCAATAATTTCAGACATACGAATAAGCCTGCTGAGCTGATGAGAATTGCTTACAGGAACGACCTTGTCGTTTTCGGAAAACAGGATAAGAACCGGTATACTGATTTGTTTAAGCCCGCTTCTGAATGAATCAAGCAATCTGTTATTCAGCCCCTTGACTGAAATGTTTGACCGGATGATCGAAAACATCGTTCTGATGTTTCCGGGTGTATTTATATAGGTGTAGGAAAGGGATTCCCATTCCGGAGTAATCCGGCTTTTCTTGTGAATACTTCTTTTTGACATTAACTTTATTATAAAAAATGGGACTCTTTTGATCATATGCTGAATAAAAGAGGGCGAGCCAAGCCTTATATATAAAGGTACTGTTTCAAAAACACTGTTTATGATAACAAGCCGTTCCACAATATCCGGATGGCGTATGACCAAATTCAGGCAAATGGAGCCGCCTAAAGAATGCCCCACAAGGTTTATTTTTTCTGAAGTAAAGGATAATATAAAATTTTTCAAATAGTCGGTCATTTTATCAATAGAATATGCAATATCCGGCTTTCCGCTCAAACCATGACCTGGCAAGTCAAGTGCTATGACACGATATTTTTCCGAAAGGATTTTCATAGCAGGTTCCCATTCTTCCAAAAAACCTGCGATTCCGTGCACGAGAAATATGAGCCGCCCTTTTCCAGCCTCCCTGTAACGTATCGGGCAGCCGTCTATATTTATTGTTTTATCGGTGTTGTAATTCATTAAAATATATTTCCTCCATTACGGTACAAAACCGCTGAAAAAATTGTTTAATAATTTCAATGTATTTCGTTCGGTTAATCCTATTTTATCATTTCTGAAATCAAATCGAAACGGGTACACTAAATTGGTTAAACAGTAATTCGCAGATTTGCGCTGAATAGCCAGCGTGTGGTTCGGGTGTTTTCGGTTACGCCGGGCGACATGCTCCAACGCCCTGCTGCTAATGGGCAAATGTGGAGCGGGATTATGAGAGACCCGTGATATGGAGACATCTAAGCATAAATATACAGGATCTAAAGCGTGTTAATTGGTATGCGCTTTGTCGCACAAGTAAACGAAACACCCGAAGCAGGACCCGCGAGAATAGTGTTCAGACTTAACTATTTGAGAGGATACGCCAAGAATAATTAAAGTTTGTATATAAAAGAGGTATCTGATAAAATAAGTTTTGTCAAAATATGAATACTCATGGCTAAGCGCTCGTGAATTCAAACCCGGCAGGGAATTTGTATCTGCCGGAAGCTGCAATCTGTTATCGGCTGGATGTGATTTAGTGGACACAAAAAAATTAATAAAACTGTTTTCCGTTTTCTTCAAAATCGGCGCTTTTACTTTTGGCGGAGGATATGCAATACTTCCTGTTATTCAAAGGGAAGTTGTAGATAAAAATAGCTGGCTTACCGAAGAGGAAGTCCTTGATATTTTTGCTATATCCCAATCGATACCGGGAGTAATTTCAATAAACTCCGCGATCTATATAGGAAAAAAGGTTGCGGGTATTCCGGGAGCTGTTTTCTCGGCATTAGGAATGATACTGCCGTCTTTTATAGTCATTCTTGCGATTGCTTCACTGATTATGAATCTGAAAGATAATGAAATCGTTGACAGGTTTTTTACCGGAATCAGAGCGTCGGCATCCGCTCTGATTCTGCTTGCCGCAATAAAAATGTCAAAAACCGCAATACGTGAAAAATGGGGAATAGCTGTTGCGGTCGTATCATTTATATTGGTTGTATTTCTTGACGTGCATGCAATTTGGGTGATTATCGGCGGAGCTGTGTGCGGAATTGCATATGGTTTGTTTGAAAAAAGAAAGAGGTCTTGTAAGTGAAGCTGTTGATAACTCTATTTTTAACATTTTTTAAAATAGGAATATTCAGTTACGGAGGCGGTTATGTTATGCTTCCGATGATATATCAGGAACTGAGCAAATTTGGGCTTACAATGCAAGAATTCTCCGATGTCGTAGCGATATCTCAAATGACACCCGGACCAATAGCCGTAAACGCAGCGACGTATATCGGGTATAAAGCCGCAGGTTTTTCCGGTGCCGCTTTTGCAACGTTTGGAGTATCACTTCCGTCATTTATACTGATTATGATTATAGCGTCCGTAATTGTAAAATTTAAGTCCAGTAATATTATTAATTCAGCATTCAAAGGAATCAGACCGGCAACTGTAGGCATGATTGCTTCGGCTGTCGTGTTTTTCGCAAATACGTCTATAATTGATATGTCATTGATAGAACAGGGTTTAGGTAAAGTATTCAATATAGGCTCAATAATGATATTTGTGATAACAATCGCGGCGTCAAAGCTGACAAAGCTTGATCCTATATCTTTAACACTTATAGGAGGAGTGCTTGGTATTATTTTCCTGTAAAATGCTCAGGAATGTCCAATAACTCTTAATACTTATTCAGTGCAGAAGCACTAATCAGCAAATAAATGTAATGGTATTGTCTTTTTATTGTTATTTTCTTAACCAAAATTTAAATACTGTTATATACTCATTTTCCAGAGGTCATGGTAAAATAATCATATAAGGAAAGCAGCTCAGATTAGCAAAGCGCAGTTAAAGAGCTTCAAAGGAACTTTTTATTGGAAAAAGCGTCTTATTTTTGGCTGATACCAATGATAAATTATATGGAGGATGGCTTCATGAAACTAACCAAAAAAGTTTTAATTATTTTATCATCTCTTTTAATCATCACAGGTACGATTATACCTGCTCAGGCTGAAGAGATTAAGCCAGCACCGGTTGTCGAGGAAGAGATTAAGCCAGCACCGGTTGTCGAGGAAGAGATTGAGCCAGCGCCGGTTATCGAGGAAGAGATTGAACCAGCGCCGGTTGTTGAGGAAGAGATTGAACCAGCGCCGGTTGTTGAGGAAGAGATTGAACCAGCGCCGGTTATTGAAGTAATACATCAAACCGTGGAAACCAAAACGATAACGTCGGGGGTTATGCTTGATATCGTTACCCGATTTACAGAGTTTGGTTGGCAGAAAATATACGTTATGAAGGCTGATTTGAACGATCAGAATGTACATATTGACGCTTTGTCCAATAACGAAACAATACAGAAGCCGCTTACAGTAACCGATCACATGCTTGAGTGGGGGGCAATAGCGGCAATTAACGGTAGTTTTTTTCTCGCCTCGGAACAGCCAGGCAACCAAAATTTGATTGGTCCGATGATACAATCACAGGACATTAAAACGGCTGACGCGAGTTTTAATAGCGGCAATGATAGTATGGCAACGTTTGCGATAGACAAGGAGAAAAAATCAATTTTCAGCTACTGGAAAACCGACATTTCAATTTATGCGCCAAACGGCGAGCAAATAAAAGTGACCCGCTATAACGAACCATTTTGGAATTATGAGGATTTCACAGTTATTGACAGAAAGTGGCGCACAATGTCGGTTGGAACACAGAACGGGTATTACCATGATATTATAGAAATGGTCGTCGAAGATGGATTAGTTAAAGAAATCCGGCAGAGCATGCCGTCAACTGAAATTCCCGTAAACGGCTATGTTGTCATAACGAGAAGAGCAAATGAGCAGCGAATTCTTGATAACTTTAACGTTGGAGATCCGGTCATATTCGATATAACCACAACACCTGACTGGAAAGAGCTAAAGATGGCCGTAACAGGCGGTGCGATGCTGGTCGTTGACGGAGTTATTCCCGAAACTTTTTCGCATACGGTTAATGGGAGACATCCTCGTACTGCGGTTGGCAGCACCGAGGACGGCAAAACTCTTTTCATGGTTGCGGTTGACGGAAGACAAGCTGACAGTATTGGAATGACGATGGAGGAACTGGCACTATTCATGCAGGAAATTGGCGCTTATAATGCTTTGTCTATGGATGGAGGCGGTTCTACAACGTTGGCGGCAAGAGAGCCCGGCACGGTAGATATTGCTGTTCAAAACAATCCAAGCGACGGTGTGCAAAGAAGAATCCCAAACGGGATAGGTGTATTTTCTCTCGCACCCCCTTCACCATTGGCCGGCCTTTATATAGAAACAAAAGATACGAACATTTTTGCTAATACGACAAGAGCCTTTACAGTAAAAGGCTATGATCAATATTTTAACCCGGTTATGATTGAACCAGAAGAAGTAACATGGCGAATTGAGGGCGTGGAAGGCAGTTTCTTGGAAAATGTTTTAAAGCCTTCTACCGCGGGGCAGGGAAAGGTTGTCGCGACTATCGGTGATATTTCCGCCGAACTGCCTGTTCAGGTATTTGAGAGGGTTGCAAAGCTATCGCTTAACCATCAGAATTTAAAGCTTATATCAAAAGAACGCAGTAATTTTACTGTTATGGGGATTAACGATTCCGGTGATAAAGCTATTATTGAGCCGTATGATGTTTCCTGGAAAACTGCAGGAGATATCGGGTTCTTTTCATGGAATACATTCGTATCAACAAATCCGGGTTATGGGTACATTCAAGCATCAATTGGCGATGTAAACGCATATTGTGCAATTACGGTTCTGCCGACGCAAAGTATACTGGTTGATAATTTTGAAAAACAAAATGCTTCGTTTTTATCATATCCTGCAACAGTTGCAGGTTCATACAGTATTTCAAGCGAGCAAAAGCACAGTGGAAGCTATTCCGGCAAGCTATCATATGTTTTTGAGGAAGCGGAAACCAACAGAGCTGTTTATGCGGAATTATCGAATAATGGGATTTCTCTTCCGGACAACGCTATTCGTCTTGGAATATGGGTTTACAATGAACAGGAAAATTCCAACTGGCTGCGAATGGAAGTAAGGGACAAAAATAATAAAGTATACAGACTTGGAGATCTTACAAAACTTGACTGGAAAGGCTGGCGTTATGTTGAAATACCTTTGAACGGGGTAACTCTGCCGGCGAGGCTGACGCGTATTTATCTTGTACAGGTTAATCCTGTTGCCGAGGTCGGAGCGGTATATTTCGATGATTTAAGCATTATTACCGTTGAACGCGAAAAGATGACACAGGATACAAAAATAAAGCAGCGGGATACAACGGTAATACATAGTTTCGAGGAAAATAACATTAGCTTTTTATCTTATCCTTCCTGGGTTCCTGGGGATGTTGAAATAAGTAATGAATATTCAAATACTGGTTTATCGAGTGCACGTTTGGATTATGTTTTTAAAGAAGCGCCTGAAACGCAGGCAGCATATCTAATGCTTGGTGAAAATGGTATCAGCATCCCCAACGGGACCGAAACAATTGGCTTATGGGCTTACAGTCGAAGGTTCACCAAAAGCTGGTTAAGAGCCGAGGTAATGGATGCAAACAATAAAAAACACTACGTTATGTTTGCCGAAGGGATAAGCTGGACCGGGTGGAAGTATGTAGAGGGCAATATAGCCCATATACCAAAACCCGCTCGTGTTACAAGGCTGTACGTCGTAAATCCGAAACCACTAAACGAGGAAGGGCATATTTACCTTGACGATTTGCAATTTACGGTGAAGACCGACAGAGCAGAGGACTACAACAATCTTCCTAAGGATACGATACCAGCGGATCCAAAAAACCAGGCTGTAACTTATCAGAAAGGCGATTATAATTACAGGTTCTCAGTATTTGGCGAAAACAGAGAGCCTTCCAATGATGTTGAACAATACCTTACTGATTTTCTGGCCGATAAGATTAACAAATATATAGAAATTGGCGCATTTGTCGGAGCCGGCCCCCATCACGTTACCGGCAAGGTTAATAACCCTACGCTTGCAACAGGTACAGGTTTCCACTCCATCGACATGCTTGGTTCAAGGTTTATCCGGCTTGACACGAAAATGAAAAGCATCAGGCTTTCGGCACCAGGGCAGTGGAAATGGCTATTGGAACAATTGGATACATTTGAAGGGCAGAATGTATTCCTGTTCATCGAGGGCTCTCCGCAGAGCTTCACTGACAAAAAGGAAGCCGAGCTATTTAAGGATATATTAGGAAATTACGCTAAAAACAAGTTCCGGAATGTATGGGTTTTCTTTAAAGGTAACGAAAACAGCGTTAATCTTGACAGGGGTGTAAGGTATTTATCAACAGCCGGATTTGATGTGGAAGGATTGTCAGCCGACAATAAGGACGCCGCAAAATATATCCTCGTTACAATTATGGGAGATCAAGTAACTTACGAATACAAACCGATAGAATAACAAACATGAAAAAGGAGATGGTTCTTTACAAAATCAGTGAATGAACCATTTCCTTTTTTTATTTTGTTTTAATCAGCTCATATCGCGCACCGTCAATTACTTTTGATTCATCGCATATAATTTCAATTGTTTCAATCGAAAAACCGTTATCAAGGGCTTTTTTCGCCAAAAGCGCGTATTTGTAAATTTCACCAAGGCTGTTGACGCTGGTTTTGGTATGCTGCTTTACAATTTTGTATACAGTACCTGCTTTTGACAAGTTCTTAAGGGTAACATGCTGCTCATAAAAAGCTTTCAAAAACATGAACGTATTATCTGAACGTGCATATTGAACAAAGCGCCCGTCACGGGTGTACCCCTGTCTGAACCTGACAAATCCTTCCGCCATATTTCCATCCAGTTTCTGAATTCCGGGCTCTAAATGTATATACAGGTTTTGAACAGGATCCTCATAGTGCATATAATACGGGACATCAATTACAACGCCTCCAAAGTAGTCCACCAGTTCCCGAAAACCATCGGTTTCAACTATAATATAGTCGTTAATGCTTATTCCAAAGACTTCATTGATAATATCGGTAAGGAAATTTATATCGCTTTTGCCCGGAAATCTTTCTTCTTCCGGCTTATATTTTATTTTCCTGCCGAAAGCGGCTGCCGCGTTCAATTTCCTGCTTCCTTTTTCCATATAAAACTCAAAAGCTTTATCTTTTACTATTTCTATAAATTCTTCATTATAATCAATGTACATGTCTCTCGGCAAGTCAACCAAGCCTATCGAGCCGTCTTTTTCATTCAGACTTACAATAACCATAGTGTCAAAATTCGAATAGGTCGGGTCGAGGCCAACAAGAAGTATATTTATATTTGAATCCTGTGATAACTCCGTATAGTATTTCTGACTGTTTGTAATACTTGTACGATGTGCTTGCCCGTTTTCATCTTCTATATCAACAGCCCGTGTCGGTAACGGGGTAACTGACGGCTTGCCCGTCATATCCGCTGGAATTTTTTTATAGCTATCTGGTTTTCTGCTGATTGCCGCGTTAACCATTGAATAGCAGATTGCACTTGTAATAATAACCATCACAATCGTAAAAACAAGAAAAATTTTTTTTGCCATAACACCGCTCCGGATTGTTTTCTTTTTTTATTCTCTTCAAAAATGCTTGTTTTAGTATGGCTAATTAAGGAAACATAAAAAGAACGGCGCATATATTCTGCTTAGCTTAAAAAAACGTAAAAAACACATTGTTTCATGATCAAAAGACGAACACCCGCCTCATTTCCAGTTCAAACATACCAAAACTGGCAAAAATGCTTTCTTCGTTAGCGTTTTTCATCAGGCAGCTTTTTGTTCCGGTGTCCGGAACGCCGATTGTTTTACAGGCATACCCAATTTTCAATACTCTTTTCCTCCGTAAAAATTAAGTAAAATACTCAATGCGCGCATCTGGAAAATAAAAGCGTATCATTTGGTGCATGTATTCACGGAGCTCCTCTTCTTGCTCTTTTTGGTAAATGTACTTGAATTGACCGAACTTTCCCCATTTCAGTCTGCGGTTATTATTTGACATGTCAAGCCTTGTATTAGGAAATCGTACAAGAATCCTTTGCCGTGCAGACTCGGTATAACGATGTTGAATTAACTCAAAAGTTAAGTCATCCGGAATTGTGGTTTTAAGTTTTTCGTATATATTTTTAAACATGTTTCTGTATTCTTCCTTCCAGTTTTCATAGATTATTATCGGAGCAATTATAAAACCTACCGGGTATTTTGCATTTATCAGTTTTTCAGCGGCATCAAGCCGTTCCTGAACTGAATCGGTTCCATGTTCAAACTGTTTTATCACGTAATCCGTATTCATACTTATCCTAAAACGAGTATGGCCTTTATGTTTTTTATTTATAATGTGATTAACATTGTTAAATTTTGTTACAATCCTAAGTCTCCCTTCAACAAGCTTACCGAAATATTCAATTGTCGCACCGACACTTCCGGTTATATGCTCCACAGCTAAAGGATCACCATTGCTTGATGCTTCAAATGTTACGATGGGTTTTTGTAGTTTACTGATATGAACAGCAATTGTTTCCCATATTTCTTCCAAGTTTACATAAACTTTAAGATAGGGTTTGTATGATTGGTTTGTCTGAAGGTAGCAATATTCACAGCTTCCGGGACAGTTGCTAACGAGAGCAAATTGATAATCTGCGGAGGGCTTGCACGGCTGCAGCTTTTTCTGCTGATTCCTTGTTACCGCAAGTACGGTTTTTGATTTGGCATATCGTTGTTTTTCACTTAATTCAGACAGGGTTTTTGAGAAAACCGAAAGGGGGGTTTTAATTATTTCAACCGGTTTATCCTGAAAATATCTGTATATTTTTTCTCCAACAGGGTATTGCAGCGCACTGGGTTCGAAAATAACCGTACGGGGCATGAATGGATGCATATGATATCTCCTTTGTAAATGAGCACAGAATGTATTGTATTTTAAGGATTTGCATATTCGCTATTGTCTATTCACCCCTGAACATTGTAACAGGGCTGGTCTTAAACTACGCCATACTTCTAAAGAAACTATTGTACAATAGTTCTTCCAAGTAGTCCACGGGGATAATGGCAGAAAAATAGCGGGTGATTCGGGTGTTTTCGGTGACGATGGGCGGCATGCTCCAACGCCATACTTCTAACAGGCAAATGGGGAGCGGGCAAATGAGCGGCCCGTGGCATGGATACATCTCAGCAAAAATAAAAAGAACCTAAAGCGTGTTGTCAGTATGTGCTTTGCCGCCCAAGGAAACGAAACACCCGAAGCAGGACCCGCGGAAATAATGTGATGAAACTGCATGCGCATTTTCTTCCGTTGTTAAAAGAACCTTACGCTTTGCGCAAGAACCTTG
>FZPS01000187.1_pt80 | contig 36454 bp, 36 predicted proteins | sample 1817821 | NCBI WGS metagenome assembly FZPS01 (sample SAMEA104158645, study PRJEB21678) | metagenome | place: Germany | collected 2015-04-21 | reverse complement strand
TTTGCTTTTTTGTTTGGTTATCTTTTTCAGTAATTCCTTCTAGAGCTAGTTTCATTTGCATGTTATAATCTGATTGAATAGTCATTTGATTATTCATAAAAAAATCGTCCTTTCTGTTGAATGTTGTGTCGACAACTCCATTCTACAAAAAAGGACGATTTTTTTGAACTAAAAAACACTAAAAGGGCTGGACCGAAGGTCAATAAACATTGACTTTTCGGACAGCCCCTTTTTAAATTGAGAAAAGTAATGTGAAGGGGTGATGAGTCATATAGTTAAATAGGGTGGTGATGATATGGAAACTTTATTAAATTTGCAAACAAAGGAAATTGTCTCTGTAGAAACGGGTGCTAGGATGGGCTATATTATCGATTTGGAGATTGATGTAGATTCTGGGTTAATTACTGATATTATCGTTGGAAATCGGTCGAGTTTAGCCCATTTATTTAATAAACGTGATGAGATTATCATACCGTGGGATAAAATTATTACGCTAGGCAATGATGTTATATTGGTCAAATAACAGTATATCTTAGTGGGTTTAAATAGAGAATTTTCTAACAAAATGTGATAAACTATTCATTAGAAAACAGTAAAATTATTTTTTATCAATTTGAAAAGAATGAACGGTCAATATAGAGATAATTTATATTTGACCGATTTTTATAATGAGGTGTTGTCCGTGGACCATTTTCAGCAAGAACATCCGACTTATCAAGTAATCAAAACGTGGAAAAAACAATTTCCAAATTTAACAGCAGGAATAACGACACGTCATGGGGGGACAAGCTCACATCCATATGAGTCATTAAATCTGGCTTTTCATGTTAATGATAATCCGCAAGATGTCATAAATAATCGAAAAATCTTAGCTAATCAACTTGGCTTCTCATTAGATCATTGGATTTTAGGTGAACAAGTTCATGGTGCAAATGTTGAAACAGTCAAATCAGATTCAGCATATGTAGGTGCTGGTTCAACACCAGACATACCTGCAATTGCTAATGTTGATGGTATAATAACGAATAAACGAAATGTATTGTTATGTGCTTTTTTTGCTGATTGCGTACCGTTATATTTTTATGATCCATCCAGCGGCTGGATAGGTATTGCACATGCGGGTTGGAAAGGCACTGTTTCTAAAATAGCAAAAGAAATGGTGAAAAGACTTAATCAAGAAGGCGTTTTGTCTAATCGTATCCACGTTGCAATTGGTCCTTCGATCGGGCCTCAACATTATCAAGTAAATCATCTCGTAATTGATCAAATTCCACAACAATACATAGAACACGTATGTGTAAAGCTAGATCATGTTGAAGATCAATATTTATTAGATCTTAAAAAGTTAAATTATCTAATGTTAATCGATCAAGCGATTAAGCCAGAGCAGATCACCATTTCTCAACAATGTACGTTTGAACAAGATTACTTTTATTCACATCGACGTGATCAAGGTAAGACTGGAAGAATGCTTGGATTTATCGGATTATCGTAATTGGTATTGCATAAGGGGGAGTAATGTGTCAATCGAAGAAAATATTATCGCACTAAATCAAGAAATAAAAGAAATCTGTAAAAAAGCTGGTCGAGCAAAAGATGAAATTACACTGATAGCTGTGACAAAATATGTTACAATAGAACGAACAAAAGAAGTTGTTAATGCAGGTGTTGCAGATATTGCTGAAAATAGATTAGAAGGCTTATTAGAAAAGCAAACTGTTCACTATGATCACCCTGTAACTTGGCACTTTATCGGAAATTTACAATCACGTAAAGTAAAAGGTTTGATTAATCAAATTGATTATTTTCATGCTTTAGATCGAATATCAATTGCAAAAGAAATTAATAAGCGAGCTGAAAAAGAAATCAAATGCTTTGTCCAAGTTAATGTAAGTGGCGAAGCAACAAAAAACGGGTTAAAACCTGAAGAAGTGATTCAATTTATTGATGAACTAAAAGCATTTAACAAGATAAAAGTCGTTGGCTTAATGACAATGGCTCCTCATACAAGAGATGAGGCAATAATCCGATCTGTGTTTCAAAAACTAAGAGCGCTGCGAGATGAAGTTATGAATCAACAGTGGGAGCATGCACCATGTCAAGGTCTTTCAATGGGGATGAGTAATGATTATCAAATTGCTATTGAAGAAGGCGCTACACATCTTCGGATTGGATCACTGATCGTCAATGAAGAAGGGTAAAGGTGATAATAATGAGTATTAAAAACAAGTTTCGCACGTTGTTCTCAGTTGAAGATGAAGAATATTATGAAGAATATCAACCTTATCAACCAAGTGAACCTGAAGAACAATTAACCCGAAGTGAAAAATACGAAAAGAAAGATAGGAAGAATGTTGTTAGTCTACAATCTGTCCAACCACAAATTAAAGTTGTCCTTTCTGAACCTAGATCTTACGATGAAACACAAGAAATTGCAGATCATATTGTAAACAGACGTTCAGTTGTTATCAACCTACAACGGGTCGACTACGAGCAAGCAAAGCGAATTGTCGATTTTCTTAGCGGAACAGTTTATGCAGTATCAGGCGATATTCAAAAGCTGGGTCCACATACGTTTCTGTGTACACCAGATAATGTAGAGATAACTGGTAATATAACTCAAATGATTGAAGATGATGAATGGAATTAAAGGTGGTAAATAAATGGATTATTTGGAATTGCTAGTATTAAGATTGGTTAATTTATATCAATTTGCGGTCATTATTTATATTTTAATGTCTTGGTTTCCTGGTGCTCGAGAATCTTCTATTGGTCAATTTTTAAAAAACATTGTCGAACCATACTTAGAGCCATTTAGAAAGATCATTCCACCACTTGGTATGCTTGATATTTCAGGTGTTGTAGCACTTATTACATTGGAATTCGCTACACAAGGCGTTAGAGTCTTGTTTAGCTTCTTTAGATAAGGCTAAATAGATGGGAATTTATCAACACTTTCGTAAAGATGAAGCACCGTTTATTGATCAAGTATTAAGCTGGAAAGACCAAGTAGAGAAACAATATATTACAAAATATAGTGATTTCTTAGATCCAAGAGAGCAATATATTTTTCAAAATATTATTGGACAAGATGAACAGTTTAAGTTAGTTTTTTTTGGTGGTATTCAAAATGCTGAACGAAAACAAGCTATTTTAGCTCCTTTTTATGAAGAAATTGATAGTAATAGCTTTCCAATTAGTGTGCTAACAACGAAATACCCTGCAAAGTTTGTAACGATTGAACATCGAGATGTCTTAGGTGCTTTTTTATCATTAGGACTTTTGCGAAAGAAATTAGGGGATCTTTCAATTGATCCAGATCAAGGGATCATTCAACTCATTGTTAGTGCGGATATTAGTGACTTTATTATTGCGCAATTTAATTCAATTAAGAATGCTAATGTACAATTTCAGCCAATACCATTAAGTAAAGCGATCGATTCAAAAGATGAGTGGAGTAATCACGAAACAACTGTCAGTTCGCTACGTTTAGATGTGATGATTAAACATATTTACCGATTTTCTAGAACACAAGCGCTAGAATTAATTAAAAAAGGGTATGTTAAAGTAAATTTTAAAACTGTAGAAGATCCGGCATTCATTGTCGAATCTGGTGATATGATATCTTGTCGTGGTAAAGGTAGGAGTCGATTTAATGACATTATCACGCAAACAAAGAAGCAAAATTATCGAATTTCTTATGCTCTACTAAAAAGTTGAAAAATTGATTTTATTTGCAGGAAGTTTGACTACTTATGTCGAATATAAACATAAATGACAGAAATACAATGAATGAGGAGGTGGCCATTGTGCCATTGACACCGTTAGATATTCATAATAAAGAGTTTACTAGAGGATTAAGAGGGTATGATCAAGATGAAGTAAATGATTTTCTAGATCAAGTGATTAAAGACTTTGAAATTGTAATTCGTGAAAAGAAAGAACTTCAGCGACAGGTTGAAGATTTACAAGAAAAATTACAACACTTCAATAATATTGAGGAAACTTTAAATAAATCCATTTTAATTGCTCAACAGACAGCAGAAGAATTAAAGGGTAATGCAACGAAAGAAGCACATTTAATTGTTCGTGAAGCAGAAAAAAACGCAGATCGAATTATTAATGAAGCATTAGAGAAGGCGCGTCGAATTGAAATTGAAGTTGAGGAATTGAAAAAGCAAGGTAAAGTATTCCGAACGAGATTAAAGATGCTTGTAGAGGCTCAATTGGAGTTAGTTGAGAATAATGATTGGGATAAGTTGTTACAATCTGATGAAATTACAGAGCAGATTCAAGAAAGTGATTAATTTGGTCAAGTAAAAAAACTTGACGAATTAAAGATGATTACATATAATTCATTATCATAGATAACAATTATGATTAATGAATTAATATTATACAGGCAATGCGAGAAAGAGTAGGCTATGAAATCTTTTTAAAGCGAGCTAGGAAATGGTGTAAGCCTAGTAAAAGAACTTAGTTGAAGATCATTCTCAAGCTTCCTATTTGAACACATCTGTAAGTAAATTAGGACGGTAGCATCCCGTTATGATGAAGAGTGAGTAATATATTATTTATTAAGTATTGCTAACTAGGGTGGTAACGCGAGTTCTCTCGTCCCTTTTGGGGATGGGGGAACTTTTTTTATTTGTTGATTTAGTCTAAACAACGAGAATATTGTACACAATTAGAAACTAAGGAGGTTTTCTTAATGGATTATAAGGAAACATTATTAATGCCAAAAACTGAATTTCCAATGCGAGGAAATTTACCAAACAAAGAACCTGAGCTTCAAAAAGCATGGGAAGAGGATAACCTATATCAACAGGTACAAGAAAGAACAAAAGGTCGACCGCTTTTTGTCTTACATGACGGACCTCCATATGCCAATGGTGACATCCACATGGGTCATGCACTTAACAAAGTGTTAAAGGACTTTATTGTTAAGTATAAATCTATGGCAGGCTATCATGCACCATATGTACCAGGTTGGGATACACACGGATTACCAATTGAAACGGCTTTAGCTAAGAAAAAGGTTGACCGTAAGAAAATGACAACAGCAGAATTCCGTCGTTTATGTGCGGAGTATGCATTAGAGCAAATTGACAATCAACGTGCTCAATTTAAACAATTAGGTGTACGCGGTGATTGGGATAACCCTTACATTACATTAAATAAGGAATATGAAGCGGCTCAAATTGAAGTATTTGGTGAGATGGCTAAAAAAGGTTATATCTATAAAGGATTAAAACCAGTTTATTGGTCTCCATCGTCAGAATCTGCATTAGCAGAGGCAGAGATTGAATATCAGGATAAGCGTTCACCTTCGATTTATGTAGCATTTGATGTTAAAGATGGTGGCGAACTATTATCAGGTGATGAGAAATTTGTTATTTGGACAACAACACCATGGACATTACCTGCAAACTTAGCGATTGCACTTCATCCGAATTTAGACTATGTCGTTGTAAATGTGAACGATGAGAAATATATCATTGGTGAAGATCTGTTGGAAAAAGTGGCAACAAAATTAGAGTGGGCTGATTATACAATTACTAAGATATTTAAAGGTATTGAAGCAGATCGTCTTGTAGCTAAACACCCATTTTATGATCGAGACTCATTAATCATTGTTGGTGACCACGTAACAACTGAAGATGGTACAGGACTTGTGCATACTGCACCGGGTCATGGTGAGGATGACTTTATTGTTGGTCAGAAGTATGACTTAGATGTCCTTTGTCCGGTTGATTATAAGGGTGTCTTTACAGATGAGGCTCCAGGTTTTGAAGGAGTATTCTACGATAAAGCGAATAAGATGATTACTGATCTATTAGAAGAGAAAGGTGCACTTCTTTCACTAGACTTTATTACGCACTCATATCCACACGATTGGCGAACAAAACAACCAGTTATCTATCGCGCAACACCACAATGGTTCGCTTCGATTAAAGATTTCCGCGAAGAAATTTTAGAGGAAATCGGTAATGTTGAGTGGCTACCTAAGTGGGGAGAAACAAGATTGTATAATATGGTAAGAGATCGTGGTGATTGGGTCATCTCTCGTCAACGTGTTTGGGGAGTGCCAATTCCAGTATTTTATGCGGAGGATCAAACACCGATCATTACTGATGAAACAATTGCTCATGTGGTGAAGCTATTCAGAGAACATGGGTCTAACATTTGGTTTGAATGGGATACAAAAGATTTATTACCAGAAGGATTTACATCAGAACATAGTCCAAATGGTATCTTTACAAAAGAGACAGATATTATGGACGTTTGGTTTGATTCAGGATCTTCACACCAAGGCGTATTAGAAGATCATCCTGAATTAAGACGACCAGCTGATCTTTACTTAGAGGGATCAGATCAATATCGTGGTTGGTTTAACTCTTCAATTTCTACAGCTGTTGCTGTAACTGGGAAAGCACCATATAAGGCTGTATTAAGTCATGGTTTTACTTTAGATGGCCAAGGTCGCAAGATGAGTAAATCGGTAGGAAACGTTATCGTTCCAGCTAAAATTATGAAGCAATATGGGGCAGATATTTTACGTCTATGGGTTGCTTCTGTAGATTATCAAGCAGACGTTCGTGTATCTGATGATATTATCCGTCAAACTACTGAGGGTTATCGTAAAATCAGAAATACATTTAGATTCTTGCTTGGTAATTTAGCAGATTTTGATTATGACGTTAATAAAGTTGAGGATCAGCATTTAGATGAGCTAGATCGTTATATGCTTGTTAAGTTACAACAATTGATCTCAAGAGTTCTAAATGCTTATGATAATTATGATTTTTCAACTGTATTCAATTTAATTCACCAATTCTGTTCTCAAGAATTGAGCTCATTCTATTTAGACTATGCTAAAGATATTCTTTATATCGAACCGGAAAACAGCCAGCGCCGTCGTGCGGTTCAAACGGTTTATTATGAAAATATCGTTGCAATTGTTAAATTGATTACACCTATTTTGACACATACAGCAGAAGAGGTTTGGAGCTATATTCCAAATCAAACTGAAAAATATGTTCAATTAACTGATATGCCTAAAGCTAGAGAAATCGAACAAAGTGAAGGCTTGCTAGAAAAGTGGGATCACTTCGTAAATGTACGTGACGACATTCTGAAAGCATTAGAAGAAGCTAGAGCGGATAAAGTGATTGGTAAATCATTAGAAGCAAAAATTCTTTTAATCGGTAAAGATGATCAAACGAAAAAGCTACTATCAGAGATTGAGCGACTTGATCAGTTATTCATCGTATCTAAGGTTGAGCTTTTAGATCAAGCGAATGATCAATTGAAGGATTATGAATATGTTCAAGTTCATGTAGAAAAATATGATCAGGAACGCTGTGAAAGATGCTGGGTTGTTTCTGAGACAGTTGGTCAACATGAGTCACATCCAGATCTATGTGCAAGATGTGCTGACATCGTTGAAACATATTATTAAACAAAATTCAGACAGTTTCGGCTGTCTGAATTTTTTATCGCTAAATCAAATTAGTATAATTTACGATTAGTTGAGTTTAAGTTAATAAATATGCTAAAATTTAGTTATTACATTCAAGTATGGAGGACGTATATGTTGTATTTTCTGATAGCTTTAGTTGTCATTATTATTGACCAAATTACAAAGTGGCTTGTATTAACGAATATGGAACTTAGAGAAAGCATTATAATTATTGAGAACTTTTTATACATAACATCACATCGTAACCCTGGCGCAGCTTGGGGAATTTTAGCAGGACAGATGACATTCTTTTATATCATCACCGCAATTGTGATTGTTGTGATTGTCTATTATATAAGGAAGTATGCTCATGAAAGCCGATTGCTTGGTGTAGGTTTAGGATTAATTTTAGGTGGAGCGATCGGAAACTTTATTGATCGATTAGCTTATCAAGAGGTAGTTGATTTTATTGACGTCTATTTCGGCTCTTATAGCTATCCAATATTTAATCTAGCTGATTCGGCATTAGTGATCGGTGTCATTATGATAGGAATTGTCGTAATTAAAGATGAGTTCGGAAAGGACGCAAGGAAAAAATGACTAAATACACACATGTAGTTGATTTGGAGCAAGCGAACACTAGAATTGATAAACTATTAAGTGATATCATTAACGACACTTCAAGAGCCCAAATCCAAAATTGGATTAAATCAGGGCTTGTAACGGTAAATGATAGTGAAGTTAAAGCTAATTATCGCGTCCAAGAAAATGATCAAGTTGTTTGGGAGCTACCGGAGGAAGAAAGTATTAAGGTTGAGCCTGAAGCGATTGCACTTGATATTATTTTTGAAGATGATGACCTATTAATTGTCAATAAACCAAAAGGAATGGTTGTTCACCCATCAGTAGGGCATCAAACAGGAACATTAGTTAATGCTTTACTACATCATACGAAACAATTAACCACGATAAATGGTGAAGATCGTCCCGGAATAGTTCACCGAATTGATCGCGACACGAGTGGCTTGCTTATTATTGCTAAGACAGATCAAGCATATGAGTCATTGGCACAACAATTAAAGGATCGAGAAGCGCAGCGAACTTATTTAGCATTAGTTCATGGTGCTATTCCACATGAATACGGAACAATCGACGCACCAATTGGACGTAATCCAAAGGATCGCCAAAGCATGGCTGTAGTGAATAATGGAAAAGAAGCGATTACCTATTTTGAAGTTATCGAAAGAATTAATCAAAAGTATACGCTAATAAAGTGTAGCTTGAAGACAGGTCGAACACATCAGATTAGGGTACACTTAAAATATATTGGTTTCCCAATTGTAGGGGATCCAAAGTACGGTAGAAAGAAGACTTTTCAAGAAGACGGTCAGGCCCTGCATGCTTGTGAGCTAGGGTTTAGACACCCTAAGACAAATGAATGGATGCATTTTGAAGTTGAGCCTCCACAATCTTTTATTAATTATTTAAATAAAGCAAAAGAAAGTTATTGACTTTCCTGCGAAACTCTGAAATAATGTTAATAACAAAATAACCTTTAAGACAGTCCCGTGAGGCTGAGAAGGAACAAGCTACGTTATATTTGGATACGTGTATTCAAATCCCTTTTCTCGCGCGGAGAAAAGGGTTTTTTTATGGGTATGGTTATTTTGGAACGTTTTGACGATACTTACGAGTTCGTCAATAGTTAATCATAGGTGGTGTGAGTGATGAAGGAAAAAGCCGTCGTACTTGATCAACCAGCAGTCAATCGTGCTTTAACAAGAATTGCACATGAGATTTTAGAATATCATAAGGGTGTTGATGATGTCGTATTAGTAGGTATCAAGACACGCGGTATACCTTTAGCAGAACGCCTTCAAAGAAAAATAAAACAGATTGAAGGTGTTGATGTACCAATAGGGGAGATAGATATTACGCTATATCGTGATGACTTATCACATGTGAGTGATCAAGCTGAGCCAACTGTTCATACTACTGAGTTCAAGCTGGATATCAATAGAAAGAAAGTCGTTCTTGTTGATGATGTCCTTTATACAGGTCGAACAGTTCGAGCTGCAATGGATGCTTTAGTAGATTTTGGCCGTCCAGCTCAAATTCAATTAGCAGTATTAATTGACCGTGGTCATAGAGAGTTACCAATTCGAGCTGATTATATTGGCAAAAACATTCCTACTGCTCAATCAGAGATTATAACAGTTCAGCTAGAGGAAACAGATTCAAAAGATTTAGTGAGTATTTTTCAAAGAATTACACATACTTAAATAACCTTTAAAACAAGTCCAGAGAGGCTTGCAAGGTTGTACAGGGATATTTGTGTGCTTATCTGCATACAAATATGAGTCTCTTTGCAACCGTGCAAAGAGACTTTTTTATTTGAGAAAATGACTGAGAGGAAGAAAAAAATGAAAAGATTAGATATGGTTATGGACGTAAGGGACGTTCCGAAAAAATCACAGTGGTTTATGTTAAGCTTACAGCACTTATTTGCAATGTTTGGTGCCACTGTACTTGTCCCATTTTTAACTGATTTACCACCAGCGGTTGCATTAATCTCAAGTGGTACAGGAACCCTTGCTTACCTATTAATTACTAAAGGGAAAATACCTGTTTACTTGGGTTCTAGCTTTGCTTTTATCGCACCGTTAGTTACTGCCATTGGAGATTCAGGTGTTCCCGGTGCGATGGTTGGTAGTTTCTTTGCTGGATTAGTTTACGGCGTACTTGCTATTTTAATTATGGGCTTTGGTACGGACTGGTTAATGAAAGTATTACCACCGATCGTTGTTGGTCCAGTAATTGTCGTTATTGGTTTAGGTTTAGCACCAACTGCAATTAATATGGCGATGAATGTTGACGGAAATTATAGTGGACTTCATTTTTCAGTTGCAATGGTAACATTAGTCGTTGCGATTCTTGGTTCATTGTTCTTTAAAGGATTCTTAAGTGTTATTCCTATTTTAGTCGGAATTGTAGTTGGCTATATTTATGCACTTATTGTAGGAGTAGTTGATTACTCAGGTATCGTTGAGAGCTGGAATCAGATTGTCTCAGCTGGTTCAATTGGTGAATTCTTTAGTGCCATCTTTGTCGCACCAAAGTTTGTTATTCCGTTTGTTCACTATTCACCATTTGAGGTATTTAATTGGAGTTTACTTGCTTTAATGGTTCCAGTTGCATTAGTTACGATTGCAGAGCATATTGGTGATCAAATGGTTGTTTCAAACGTAGTAGGTCGTAACTTTATCAAAGATCCTGGTTTACACCGTTCAATTCTTGGTGATGGTGTTGCAACGATAATTGCTTCATTATTAGGTGGACCACCTAATACTACGTACGGTGAAAATATTGGTGTTCTAGCGATTACGAGAATCTTTAGTGTATTTGTCATTGCAGGTGCTGCAGTACTAGCGATTATATTCGGTTTTATTGGCATAGTCTCTGAGGTTATTATGTCAATACCAGAGCCTGTAATGGGTGGGGTTTCGATTCTGTTATTCGGAATTATCGCTTCAAGTGGATTAAGAATGTTAATCGATAATCAAATCAACTTTGCAGAAAACCGTAACTTAATCATCTCTTCAGTTATTTTAGTCATTGGTATCGGTGGTGCAATGGTTAAGTTCTCAATCGGTGAAGTAAATATTGAGATTGCTGGAATGGCTTTAGCTGCAATTGTTGGTGTTGTCTTAAATCTTGTGTTACCAGGCAAAGAAGTAGGTCGTGGTAAAGGTGATATGTTCGAATCAGATGTAGATTCAAAACAATATAAACAGACTAGCTATTAATCAAGCTAGTCTTTTTCATAAAAAAACTAGCAATAAGTAAAAATTACAACGAGGTGAATCAAAAAAATGAATAACTTTGTCTCTATGAAAACGATGACTCAAGCGGAAATTTTCCATTTAATTAAAAGAACAGATTGGTTTGCAAATAGTAAAGAGAATAATCAACCAACAGCGAAGAAAAGATTTGTGTCAAATTTATTTTATGAACCAAGCACGAGAACAAAATTAAGCTTTGAAGTTGCAGAGAAAAGGCTTGGCTTTGAAGTGATCGATTTTCAAGTGGAATTCTCAAGTGCTGTAAAAGGCGAATCTGTTTATGACACGGCAAAGACGATCGCTGCAATTGGAGCAGAGGCAATTGTTATTCGTCACCCCAAAGAGAATGCTGTACAAGAGCTAGCCGAACAGTTAGATATACCCGTTATTAATGCTGGTGATGGTGCAGGGGAACATCCAACCCAGTCATTATTAGATCTTTACACAATGTATAAGGAGTTTCGTAGTTTTAAAGATTTAAATGTACTCATTGTTGGGGATATCGTTCACAGTCGAGTAGCTCGTTCAAATGCTTATGCACTGCGTACATTAGGTGCAAATGTATCATTTGCAGCAAAACCAGAATGGCAAGATCAGAGCTTAGATTTTCCTTATGTAGATTTAGATGTTGCAATTGAGACAGCGGATGTTGTCATGCTACTCAGAATTCAAACAGAACGTCATCAGGATTCTAGCGCTGACGTTAAAGAAAACTACTTGGATAAATACGGTTTAACTATTGAACGTGAGAAAAGAATGAAAAAGCAAGCGATCATAATGCATCCTGCTCCGGTTAATCGAAACATCGAAATTGCTGATGAACTTGTTGAATGTGACCGTTCAAGAATTTTTAAACAAATGGAATACGGCGTCTATGCAAGAATGGCTGTATTAGATCATCTGCTGAATTGGGAGGCGCACCATTATGGGGATAATTATCAAGCAATCTACGCACGGGTTAACTGAATATAATTCAGACACAATAGATATCAGAATTGAAGATGGCAAAATTGTTGCAATTTCAGAAGAGTTGCAGATAGAAGAAGATGATCAAGTAATTGACGCAAGTGGTCAATTTATTGCTCCTGGTTTTATCGATGTTCATGTTCATTTACGTGAACCAGGTGGAGAAAAGCAAGAAACCATTCGGACGGGGACAAAAGCAGCGGCAAGAGGTGGTTATACAACCATTTGTGCAATGCCAAATACGAACCCAGTCCCTGATCATAAGGATCATGTCATTGCACTAAAAGAGAAGATTTCCCAAGATGCTATCGTGAATGTTTTGCCATATGGTTCGATTACAAAAGAGTTAAAGGGTAGAGAGCTCGTTGATTTTGCGAGTCTAGTAGATCATGGCGTGTTTGCCTTTACTGATGATGGTGTTGGAATTCAAACAGCCCAGGATATGTTGGTAGCCATGACAAAAGCACAACGACTAAATAAAGCAATTGTTGCGCATTGTGAGGATAATTCATTAATTAACAACGGCTCTGTTCATCAAGGAGAGGTGAGTCAGAGACTAGGAGTCAATGGAATTCCTTCTATTGCTGAATCGACTCAAATCGCACGCGATGTCTTGCTTGCAGAGGCAACGGGTTGTCATTATCACGTCTGTCACGTGAGCACAAAGGAATCTGTTCGTGTCATTCGTGATGCGAAGCGAGCAGGAATAAAAGTAACGGCAGAGGTGTCACCACATCATCTATTATTAAATGAAACAGATATTAAGACAAAAGATACGAACTTTAAAATGAATCCACCTTTAAGGTCAATCGCTGATCAGGAAGCATTATGGAACGGTTTATTGGATGGTACAATTGATTTTATTGCAACTGATCATGCACCTCACACGGTAGAAGCAAAGGCAAAACCAATTGAATTAGCTCCATTTGGTATCGTCGGTTTAGAGACCGCTTTTGCGTTACTATACACGCATTTAGTCCTTAAAGGAAAATGCAAATTAGAGCAATTAATCAAATGGTTAAGCACGAAGCCTGCCGAAGTTTTTCAGTTAAATAAAGGTAGGATCTCTATTGGAGCTGATGCAGATCTAGTCTTACTTGACTTAGATCAGCATTGGACTATTAATCCAGAAGCATTTGTGTCCAAAGGAAAGAATACACCATTTGGTGGTTGGAAGGTTAGTGGAAAACCAGTATTAACGATGGTCGGCGGAAAAATAGTCTATCAACAAATATTAGCCCCTTAAATTTAAAATTTGTTAGAAGGGAAGAGTTCGATGAAACAGTTGAGCGTGCCAATTTTATCAATTGAAAAAATAGCAAAAGCGACATATCAAATAGATATGAGGCTAGAAAAAGACCATTTAGAGAAAATTAAACCAGGTCAATTTATCCATATACGTGTTCATCAAGGTTCAGAATTTATGCTTAGACGCCCTATATCGGTTGCAGATGTCGATTTAAAGCTAAATAAATTATCGATAATTTTTAAAGTGTTTGGTAGAGGGACAGAACAGCTGACACAGTTAAAAGCAAATGATTTAATTGATCTAATTGTTCCATGTGGGAATGGTTATCCAATTGAAACGATTAATTATAACCATGCACTGTTAATTGGTGGCGGAGTCGGAGTCCCACCACTTTATTATTTAGCCAAATCACTCGTTGCAAGAGGTGTCAAGGTCACAACAATTATAGGCTTTCAAACGAAGGAAGAAATTTTTTACCTTGATAAATTTTCGGAACTTGGAGAGGTATTTGTGACTACAAATGATGGTAGTTATGGGACTCAAGGTTATGTTACGGAGATTTTAAAACAAGAAGACTTAAATTTCGATTATTATTTCAGCTGCGGACCAGCCCCGATGTTAAAGGCTGTCAAAAATTATTTACATTATTTCCCGGGCTATATTTCCTTAGAAGAACGCATGGGATGTGGAATTGGAGCCTGCTATGCTTGTGTGGTTAAAACGGAAGATGGTAAAGCACAGAAGAAAATTTGCACGGATGGACCGGTATTTCAAGCAAATGAGGTGATGATCTAATGGACTTATCAGTCAAATTACCTGGATTAAACTTAAAAAATCCAATTATGCCAGCATCGGGATGTTTTAGCTTTGGTAAAGAATATAGTCAGTTCTATGATTTAAGTTTACTAGGTGCTGTGGTGATTAAAGCCGCAACTCTAAATGAACGATTAGGTAATCTTACACCTCGTGTTGCTGAAACTTATTCAGGTATGTTAAATGCCATCGGATTACAAAATCCAGGTGTTGAAACAATTATTGATCAGGAGCTGCCATATTTGAAAGATTATGATGTTCCGGTTATTGCAAATGTGGCTGGTAGTACGGTTGAAGAGTATGAGCAAGTCGCAAAAGCATTTCGCCGAACAGATGCGATTTCAGCAATTGAATTAAATATTTCCTGTCCGAATGTGAAAGAAGGTGGCCTTCAATTTGGGACCAATGCTGATGTCGCCGCTGAAGTTACACGGAAAGTAAAACAAGTGAGTCAAGTACCTGTTTATGTGAAATTAACACCCAATGTAACAAATGTAGTTGAGATCGCTCAGGCTGTTGAACAAGCTGGAGCTGATGGTTTAACAATGATTAATTCACTAACAGGAATGCAAATAGATCTGCAAAACCGTCGTCCACTGCTTGCTAATAAAGTCGGTGGCTTAACTGGTCCTGCAATTAAACCAGTCGCAATTCGGATGGTCTATCAAGTGTATCAAGCTGTTAAAATTCCGATTATCGGTGTTGGTGGTATTATGACGGTTGAGGATGTATTAGAATTTTTATTAGCTGGAGCAAGTGCTGTTCAAGTTGGAACAGCAAATTTTCAAAATCCGATGATCTGTCCGGAACTGATTGAACAACTACCAGCTTGTTTAGCGAAATATGGTTTTACATCAGTTGATGAAGCGATTGGAAAGGGGCATCCGAGTGAATAAACCGATATATATAGCATTAGATTTTAATGATTGGCAAGAAACAGAGCACTTTCTAGATTTACATAATTTTAATAATGAGGCTGTAAAAGTAGGAATGGAGCTTTTTTATCGAGAGGGTCCAGATGTTGTTAAACGATTACGCGATCGAGGCCATGAGATTTTCTTAGATATTAAACTTCACGATATTCCAACAACAATTTATAAGGCCATGAAAAATATTGCGAAGCTCGATATTGCTCTAACAAATGTCCATGGACTTGGTGGTGGTGAAATGATCCGAGCTGCTAAAGAAGGTTTACTTGATGGATCTTGCGGAGCTAAAGCGCCAGATTTGTTAGCCGTCACTTTATTGACCTCGATGCATGAAGAGACGCTTCAATCGGAATTAAAAATCAATCATTCAATTGAGGATACAGTCGTTCATTTGGCAAAGCTGTCACAAATAAATGGGGCGGATGGTGTCGTTTGTTCCGCTCATGAAGTCAGAGCATTAAAACAGATTTGTGGCGAAGAATTTTTAGCCGTCACACCAGGGATTCGTTTATTAAGTCACGGTACTGATGACCAAAAACGAGTAGCGACACCAAAATTAGCTAAGGAATTAGGTGCTGATGCACTTGTGATTGGTCGAAGCATTACTTTAGCAGATGATCCGAAACAAGCTTATAAAGTAGCCAAAGAGGAGTGGGAAGCATGAGTCAGCAAGCAGAACAAATTTTATCCGGATTAATTGAAATTAACGCGATTCAAATTAAACCAGACCGCTCATTTACTTGGACATCAGGGATTAAATCACCAATTTATTGTGATAACCGCTTGACCATTTCATATCCAGAATTACGCAATCAAATTGCCGAAGGTTTTGTTGAAGTGATTAAAGAAAAAAATTTAAATGTTGACGTCGTAGCGGGCTGTGCAACGGCAGGGATTCCACATGCAACATTACTTGCGGATCGTTTAAATAAACCAACTGTCTACGTAAGAGGTAAAGCGAAAGAACATGGCCAAGGCAATCAAATTGAAGGCGTGATCAAGCCAGGAGACTCGGTCGTCATTATTGAAGACTTGATTTCAACAGGTGGATCGGTACTTTCAGTTGTGAAAGCCGTTGAAGAAGCTGGAGGGGTTGTTTCAGCAGTTTTAGCAATCTTTAGCTACGGTTTGGAAAAAGCAAGCTATGCATTTAGAGAAGCGGGCGTTCCGTATTATACATTGGCTAACTTTGACCAACTTGCAGAGCTATTGATTAAAAGAAATGTAATTACCGAGCAAGAAGCAAGAAGCTTACTTGAGTGGCGAGCGGAATTAGGTTAAATAGAGTTGTATGAACACCTTCACTAAATATATGAAGGTGTTTTTTTGTGGTTCTATAATTTTTGGTGTTGGTGAGTTCTTTTTTTCGAATTCGCTTACACCTTTTTTGTGTTTTCATAGAAAAAGGCCAGTAGATTCCTTTATCATTAAGCCGACGAAAACCAATTTAAAGGAGAATCCACATGGCCTACGCTCATTGTATACGAAAAACATTTAATATTAAAGACGAAAACATTACTTTTTGCGAAGAAAATTTAAAACTTCCGGACAAACAGATAAATGGTGTTACTTATCAAGTTTTTCAAGCGCGCCTAACATATACACCTAAAGCATGCGAAAAATGCGGTGTAAAAAATGAAAATCACTCCGTGATTAAACATGGGACAAAAACATCGATATTTTAACGAAATAAGGGTGAGCATTTTAAACCAAGTAAATTTAAATGATGATGTTACTTCTGAATTCCAGAAAAATCCATCGTTACTTTTACCAGGTGATGTTAAAGAGGGTGAAAAATACCTCGTTTTTTACCAACTTGTTGAAAGCTCTTTTGATTTAACGTCAAGAGAAGGTAGTGTCATTAGTGAAAAGGATGCAGCATTTGATGAAGTAGCAAAACAACTAAATATCACAAAATAACAAACTATTAAATCTGCATTTTAGTTAATTTAATTGAATTTACTAACATGTTTATTATAGGCTTGTTAAATATTTTTCATGTGCATATTAAAGAAATGCTAAATTTACAGTTTGCTATCTTGCTTTGCTTATTGAAGTTAATAATTTAATTATTTATGGGAAGCTAATGAATAATTATGTAAATAATTCTACGGTAAAATTTATTAAATACACTATATTATCACTGCTTTCTGTACTGAATAGGTAGATTTTTTCTTTAACAAACTTATTATGTCAAATCAATAAAATAGAGAGGAGGTACCTCAATGAGAAAATTAAGCTATATCATTTTATTTTCTATCTTCTTGTTATCAATCATGATAACAAGTAAGACAATTTCCGCTAGAAGTTGGGTTGAATTAGAGCCACAAGAAGTATTAGATAGAGCGGAAGTAATTGTTACAGGTAAATACGATTTTATAGTTGAGCCAAAGCTCGGTGAATCTTCATTTATTGGTTATGAATTCAATGTTAATAATGTTTACAGAGGAGATATTTCTGATCAAACAATTATAGTGGGACTAGACCAAAATGATTCAGGTTGGGCCGAGGGATTTCAAAGTGAAGGTGGAGAATTTCTCTTATTTTTAGAAAGTAGTGAAGAAGTTGAGTTCCTAGTACCAGTTGATGGTCCAAATGGTATGGTTGAACTTTCCAATGGAAAGGTTAATGCGATAAGTGAAGAAAAAAGTGAATTTTACAATGATTTTTAATAACACATTCAGAAAAAACAACTGAAAATGATAGCAATAGTCAGATTAATATATCTCATGTTGTTTTATCTCTGAGTGTGGGTATTTTAATTGGTGTGGCAGCAACCTCTCTCTTTTATCGCTATAAAGGAAAGAAATAATACTTACTTGCAATATTTGAATAATAACTTTCTAAGCATCAACAGGTAGCTGCATAATTGTTGTAATTGGCACATTTCAAATTTATACTCACTTCAAAATGTGATTAAGAAAAGCCTGAAGCGGATAATATCTGCTTTAGGCTTTGTTTTTTCAATAATGGATTTATTGTTTCAACAGATCAATTATCTTTCGATCTGGTGTAACAAATAAAGTCTTCTGCTGATCATAAATCACATAACCAGGCTTTGCGCCATTTGGTTTTCGGACATGACGGACTTCGGTATAATCAACAGGTACACTTGACGATGCACTCGCTTTTGAAAACAGTGCAGCTAGTTGTGCAGCCTCCAGTAAAGTCGCTTCACTTGGTGAATGGGAACGAATGAGAACGTGTGATCCAGGAATATCCTTAGCGTGGAGCCAGATATCCTTTGCATGTGCCATTTTTGTTGTTAAGTAATCATTTTGCTTATTATTACGGCCAACATAAATTGTAGTTCCATCTGTCGCAACAAATTTTTCTGGACTAGGTTTAGTTGCTTTCTGTTTTTGCTTGTTGGCTTTTCGCTTCTCTTTTAAATAACCTTCCTCACGTAGCTCAGCTCTGATTTCTTCAATATCATCAAGTCGTGCAGTCTCTAGTTGTTGCAGTAATCGTTCAAAATAATCGATTTCTAGCTTAGCTCTTTGAATTTCTTTCGCTAACTTACTCTTAGATGTCTTTAATTTTTGATATGTTTTAAAAAAGTTCTGTGCATTTTCACTTGGTGTTTTATTAGGATTGAGTTCAATGATCATTTCAGCCTGATTTGGATCATAATAATCAACGACAGTAACTTGATGATCACCTTTTTTCACTAAATGCAAATGAGCTGTTAATAATTCGCCTTGTTTTTGGTAAAAATCAGCTCTTTCAGCTTTTCTTAAACTTTGTTCTTGTTTTTTTATTTTACGAATATTTTTATCTAACTCATTTTTAATCAGCCTAGTTAAGTCACCTACTTGTTGTTTAACTCGATCTCGTTCAGCTTTATCTGCGTAAAAATAATCAAGTAGTTCACTAACTTGTTTAAAGTACTGTTTGTTACCTTTAAATTGAGTTAATTCCATTACGTGAAAATCTTCTTTATTAGCTGAATAAAGTACTGGTGAAAATTCTTTGTTTTTAGTTTTATTAATTAGCTTGATAAATTGATTAACAATAGCTTGGATTGAACGATCATCAGCACGCAAAACAACTTCTTCAGCAATTAAAGGGGAAATCCCCATAAAGTGTTGAACCAAAGTCTTAGCTGACATATCCTCAGTTTCGTTTAATATCGCTTCAATTTTAGCTTGATCTAAATTAAACGGATTTACTTTGTTTTGACTTGGTGGGTAAATATAGCTGTGACCAGGTAAGACTGTTCGATAGCGACTTTGATAAGGAGATATGTGTTTAATACTATCGATAATATGCCCCTTATCTTCATTAAGCAAGATTATATTACTATGCTTACCCATGATTTCGATGATTAATTTTTTGTTTTCTTGATCACCAATTTCATTAACTCCGCTAAAATGTATTTCAATAATTCGTTCATTTTCGTATTGGTTAATATCTTCAATAAAATTGCCAATTAAATATTTTCTTAAAACCATACAAAACATTGGTGGCTGTGTTGGGTTTTGAAGTTTAGTCTCTGTTAAGTGAATTCGAGCATAACTAGAATGTGCCGACAACAATAAATGATGATTTATTCGATTATTTCTAATTTGAAAAATTAATTCTGTACTTGTTGGTTGATAGATTTTTAGAATTCGACCTCCGAGTAGTAGTTGCTTTAATTCGTTCGTTACTGCATTTGTTACTATACCGTCAAATGCCATGATTATCACCTCATTTCTGATATTATAGCATGATTTGAATCGGACATGCATAAAATCATACGAACGTATAGTATTGGGGGGATGCAGGTGAACTGGTATGAAATGACTGTAAATGAAACGATTAAGCGACTAGGAAGTCAGGCTGAAACTGGACTATCCTCATCAACAGCAGAAAAACGATTAAAAAAATACGGTAAGAATCAATTAACCGAAGCAAAGCCACCATTAGGGATTGCACTCTTTTTTAAGCAATTTAAGGATTTTATGGTCATTATTTTATTAATTGCAACTTTTATAGCAGCTTATTTAGGAGAAGCTGTTGATGCGATTGTGATTGTAGTGATTGTCTTGATTAATAGTGTGCTTGGCTACCTTCAAGAAAATCGAGCAGAAAAATCACTTGCAAAGCTTAAACAGATGGCAAATCCTGTGGCGCATGTAAAACGTGATGGGCAGTGGGTCTTGATTCCGTCTTCTGAAGTTGTCATAGGGGATATTGTTCGCTTGAAAAGTGGCGACCGCGTTGTTGCAGATTTAAGGATTATCACAAGTACGCAATTATCAATTGAAGAATCAGCCATCACTGGTGAAACATTACCGATTCCGAAAGCAAGTCAAGCGATTAAACAACAGCAATTAAATATTGGTGATCAAATAAATATGGCCTTTATGAGCTCGCTCGTAACTTCTGGTCACGGAAGCGGGGTTGTTGTCGCAACGGGAATGGATACTGTCGTTGGACAAATAGCTGATTTAATTGTACAAGCACCAACTCAAAAGACTCCGTTAGAAAAGCGACTTCAAAATCTAGGGAAAATTCTTATCTTTGTTTCGATATTACTCACATCATTAGTTGTGGCTGCAGGTATTTGGCAAGGGCAGCCTGTTTATCAAATGTTTTTATCAGGAATTTCATTAGCAGTTGCTGTTATTCCTGAAGGGTTACCTGCAATTGTAACGGTTGTATTGTCACTTGGTGTACAACGCATGATTAAGCGAAAGGCTATTGTTCGTAAATTAAGTGCTGTCGAAACATTAGGTAGTACTTCTGTTATTTGTTCAGATAAAACAGGAACTTTAACTGAGAACAGAATGACAGTAGTTGAAATATATCTTAATCAACGGCTTTTTCAAGTTAGTGGAGGATATAGTTTTACTGGCAATATAACAGGTGCGCGCAATCAAGCTGAAGATAAGATGTTAAATCGCTTCTTAAAATACGGCTCAATTTGTGGCGATGCTGAACTGTTAGAGCAGAATGGTGAAATATCTATTCAAGGGGATCCAACAGATGTTGCAATTATGATGGCAGCAGCAAAAAAATCTACTTCAATAATTGAGAGACAACAAGTTACTAAAATTACTGAATTTCCGTTTGATTCAAATCGTAAAAGAATGTCTGTCGTGATTAATGATGGAAATCAATATTATTCAATTGTTAAAGGGGCTCCAGATATCTTATTAAGCCGTTCCGATCGGATAGAGGAAAATGGGCGAATATCAAGAATGGATCAAGTAAGACGAGCGAAAATTGACCAGGTTTTAAATTCAATGGCAAGTAAAGCTTATCGAACAATTGCGCTTTGTATTAAGCCGCTTCCACATGGCAATCAAATTAAAGCAGAACATGCTGAAAATGATTTAGTCTTTATCGGACTAATCGCTATGGTAGATCCTCCTAGACCGGAAGCAAAAAAAGCAATTGAACAATGTAAAAAAGCAGGAATCAAAACAGTGATGATTACAGGCGATCACGCTGGGACTGCACATGCGATTGCAAAGGAGTTAAATATACTGCCTCAACATGGACAAGTTATAACAGGTAGTCAATTAGATCAAATGACTAATCAAGAGTTAATGGATCAAGTCGATCAAATCTATGTCTTTGCTCGAGTTACGCCTAAAGATAAGCTTAGAATAGTCAAAGCATTACAAGCAAATGGCCATGTTGTTGCTATGACAGGTGATGGAGTCAATGATGCCCCAGCGCTAAAAAATAGCGATATCGGGGTCAGTATGGGTAAAACCGGTACGGATGTAGCTAAAGAAGCGTCAGATCTTATTCTATTAGATGATAATTTTGCTACGGTTGTTAGTGCGGTTGAAGAGGGACGACATATCTATGAAAATATTCGTAAATTTATTCGTTATTTACTTGCTTCTAATGTTGGAGAAATATTGGTCATGTTATTTGCAATAATACTAGGCTATCCACTTCCATTATTACCTGTCCAAATTTTATGGATCAATCTTGTTACAGATGGATTGCCGGCATTAGCGTTAGGTATGGATTCTGCTGAAAGTAATTTAATGGAACAACCACCTCGACCAATTAATGAAGGGATTTTTGCCCGGGGGTTAGGTTTTAAAATTATATCTCGTGGTTTACTAATTGGTAGTGTGAGTTTTCTAGCATTTATTCTCGCTTACCAAAATGGTGCGCAATCACTGGAATACGCACGAACTGTTGCTTTTATGACGCTAGTAACGTCACAATTAATTCACGTATTTGATTGCAGAAATGAAAAATCAATTTTTGATCGTCATCCTTTCGGTAATCGATATCTGATTGTTGCGGTGTTATCGTCCTTTGCACTAATGATTCCTGTAACATATGTAGCGATGTTTCAAACGGTATTTTACACTGTTGCTCTATCATTAAGAGATTGGATGACAATTATTTTACTAAGCTCAATCCCTACGATAGTTTTTGGTTTTACAAAACGATGAAAAATTGTGTATACTAATATATAAAGTAAGGATAGTTGCCAACTATCCTTTTTTTGCGGTTTACTTTAGTTCATTAAAATATTTTATAAGGATGTGAGTATATGGTGCATAGTATGACAGGTTATGCTCAAATTGAAAGCTGGTACAATCAGACGAAAGTTTCTTTAGAAATAAAAACAGTTAATCATCGTTTTTTAGACATATCACTCAATATTCCACATTTACTCAATCCTTATGAAGACAAATTAAAATCAGTTATTCGTTCATTTTTCCATCGTGGTCGTATTGATTTGTATTTATCAATAGAAGGTAATGATGTCAACCAACAGAAAATTGAGGCAAACTGGGAGCTGATAAATCAATATAACGAAATTATTCATCAGATTCAAGATCAGTATCCTCAGACATCTGATCAATTGCTACGTGGCTTACCAGCATTTTCAGATCTATTACAAGTGACTGAAATAGCTGACGCTAGCGATGATTTTTTAAACTTTATTTTAGAAATGCTCCAATCTGCTTGTCAGTCAGTAAACGAGATGCGACAAATAGAAGGAAAACGATTAGCCCAAGATATTCATGAACGTGTATACACAATATATTCACTCGTTCAGAAGCTAACTAATCAACGCAAGATAGCTAAAGATCAGCATTATCAACGTATGGTCGATCGATTAAATGAACTGTTAACCAAGAATAATCTCACTCAAGATGATCGCTTTTATCATGAACTTGCGATCTTAGCTGAAAAAGGTGATATCTCTGAGGAAATTACACGGATTCATAGTCATTTAAAACAAATCGAGTTATTATTAGACCAACAAGGGGAAATTGGTCGGAAAATGGACTTCATTACTCAAGAATTGATTCGGGAATCAAATACAATTGGTTCTAAGGCAAATGATCCATTGATTAGCGAATACGTAGTTGAATTAAAGGCAACGGTTGAAAAAATTAAAGAACAAGTTCAAAATATTGAATAACCGTTTTAAAAATCATTCGTTTATACTATAATAATGAAAATGAGATTAAATCGCGAGGTGTTTGGATAAACAACTATTACTCATTTAAAATGAGGAGGAAGCTCGATTGAATTTAAAATTTATCAATATCGGTTTCGGTAATGTTGTTTCTGCCAATCGTATAATTACGATCGTATCACCAGAATCAGCTCCGATTAAACGGATTATTTCAGTAGCGAGAGATAATAATAAATTAGTTGATGCTACTTATGGTAGACGGACGCGCGCAGTCATTTTAACAGATAGTGATCATATCATTCTATCTGCAGTACAACCTGAAACGGTTGGACAACGTGTCTTAACATATGAAGAAGAGCTGGAAGAGTAAAGATAGCTTAAAAGGATAATGCGAAGTAGGAGGAATTGCGCGTTGATAGAACAGAAAGGAATTTTATTTATTTTATCAGGCCCCTCAGGTGTAGGGAAAGGGACTGTAAGGAAAGCCCTATTTGAAAAGGATACGAGTTTACAATACTCAATATCTATGACAACACGTGATAAAAGACCAGGTGAAGTAGAAGGCGTTGACTATTTTTATCGAACTAAAGAAGAATTTGAAGAAATGATAAATAAAGGTCAGTTGCTAGAATACGCTAAGTATGTTAATAATTATTATGGCACACCTCGTCAATATGTCGAAGAAACACTTGAACAAGGTAAGGATGTATTTTTAGAAATTGAAGTTCAAGGAGCACTACAAGTAAGAGAAAATTTCCCTAAAGGTGTGTTTATTTTCTTATGTCCACCAAGTTTGGATGAATTAAAGAATCGAATTATTAATCGAGGCACTGAGACTGAACAATCAGTGATGAATCGTTTAAGAGCAGCGAAGGATGAAATTGAGCTTATGGATGCATATGACTACGTTGTGGTAAACGATTATATTGACAATGCTGTTGATAAAATCCAGGCTATTGTAGCAAGCGAGCATTGCAAACGCGAGCGAGTGGCAAGTGAATATAAAAAATTGTTGGAGGTGACCCAATTATAATGTTAGAACCATCAATTGATCAGTTACAAACAAAAATTAATTCTAAATATACATTGGTTACTTTATCTGCTAAAAGAGCACGTCAAATTAAAGACCATAATATTTTACAAATTGAAGATCCAAAATCAAAAAAACCTGTTGGTATTGCTTTAGAAGAAATTTACGCAGATAAATTAACACATATCCCAGCTGAGATGAATAAGAGACAGTGAGAGACTCGTCTAAAAATGAACCCCTCGTTTGCCATTTGACAGACGAGGGGTAAATTTATCTATTTATAAGTATGATCACTTCATTATATTTAGCAAAGGATGCGATCAAATGTTAGCAAATAAAAAAATTGTATTAGGTGTAACTGGTGGTATTGCTGCATATAAAGCAATTGCCTTAACAAGTAAACTAACCCAAGCTGGGGCAACTGTAAAAGTAATTTTAACAGCAGGTGCTCAAGAGTTTGTTACACCACTCTCATTTCAAGCTATTTCTAGACAACCAGTCTTTGTTGATACGTTTAAAGAACTAGATCCAGGAAAGATCCAACATATTGACTTAGCTGATTGGGCAGATTTATTTATTATTGCACCTGCAACAGCAAATATTATTGGTAAATACGCAAACGGGATTGCAGATGATATGCTATCAACGACATTATTAGCAACGAAAGCGCCAGTATATATCGCACCTGCCATGAATGTTGATATGTATCACCATCCAGCAGTACAAGAGAATATGTCTGTACTAAGTAAGCGTGGTGTAGATTTTATCGATCCTAATGAGGGTTTTTTAGCATGTGGCTACACAGGCAAAGGTCGACTTGCAGAGCCTGAGGAAATCGTTGCTTACCTTAATAAGAAAGTCGCTGAAAAACAAGTGCTAGCAGGTAAAAAGATCTTAGTTACTGCAGGGCCAACACAAGAACGAATCGATCCTGTTAGATACTTAACAAATTATTCATCCGGGAAAATGGGTTATGCAATAGCTGAAGCTGCGGCACAAATGGGTGCGGAAGTAACGCTGATTTCAGGTCCAGTTAGTTTAGCTACTCCAAATCGTGTTAAGCGAATTGATGTGGAGTCTACAAAGGATATGTACCAGGCAGTTATGGATCATTTCCCGAGTCAAGATATTGTTATAAAATCAGCTGCTGTAGCAGATTATCGCCCAACAATTCAGGCTAATGAAAAAATTAAAAAACAATCTGAACAAATGACGATTGCATTAGAGAAAACTGAGGATATCTTAAAAACCTTAGGTCAGAAAAAAACGTCTCAATTTTTAGTTGGTTTTGCTGCTGAGACGACAAATATTAGACAATATGGTAAGAAAAAACTAGACGAAAAAAATCTTGATGCCATTGTAATTAATGATGTATCGAAAAAAGAAATTGGCTTTGGTTCTGATGATAATGAAGTGCTGATTTTAATTAACGACGGTAGTGAAATTCAGATTAATAAGACAAGTAAGGTAGCTATCGCAAGACAACTATTAACGGAAATTTCTCATCGATTAGAGGGCGAGAAGCAGTGAAAATTGCTAAAGTAGTTGTTGATATTCCTGCATCACAGATTAACAGGATTTTTGATTATTCGATTCCTGATCATATGCAGGCTTTAATCGAGGTTGGCATGCGTGTTATCGTACCATTTGGTTCTCGAACGATTATGGGCTACGTCTTAGAACTAACTGACCACTCAGATGTTAAAACGCTAAAACCAATTCATAGTTTAATGGACTTTGTGCCGATTTTAACAGAAGAGCTGGTTGAATTAGGTAAATGGTTAGCGAAAGATACGATGAGCTTTTATATCTCAGCATTTCAAGCGATGCTACCACAAGCGTTAAAAGCAGAATATCATAAGTTAATCCATCGACTAACAACCGCGCCCCTATCAGATTCATTGGAACAAGTCTTTGCAGGCCGTGATTATATTGACTTTAGTGAAGTTGAAGCTAGCTTGGTTCCACTTTCAGAGCTTAAACAATTACTAAACGATGGAGATATTGAAATTATCTACTCAGTTAAACGGCGAGATGCGATTAAGAAGCAGACATTTGTAAAAAAGATTTGTACGAGTGCTCAATTAGATGAATATGCTGCAGGACTATCAAATCAGGCAAAAAAACAAAAACTATTAGTTGAGTTTTTACATGATTTAAATCAACCGATGCTATTAAATACATTTTTAAAGAAAATGCAAACAACTAGACAAACAATCAAACCCTTAATTGAGCATCAGTTGATTGAGCTTGTTGAAGAAGAGGTATATCGCGAGCCATATGATGATACTCAAATTGAGCAGACTCAACCCCTTCAATTGAAAGAGCAACAATTAAATGCATTATTAGCGATTAATCAAGCATTTGATCAAAGGAACCATGAAGTATTCGTCCTGCATGGTGTAACAGGAAGTGGGAAAACCGAAGTATATTTACAAGCAATTGATCATGTTATGAAGCAAGGGAAAGAAGCGATTGTACTTGTACCAGAGATTTCACTCACCCCACAGATGGTCAACCGATTTAAAGGTCGTTTTGGCTCAGATGTAGCGGTGATGCATAGTGCATTATCAAAGGGTGAGCGGTTTGATGAGTGGAGAAAGGTTCATCGTAAAGAAGTAAAAGTTGTTGTCGGAGCTAGATCTGCCATCTTCGCACCGTTTGAGAATCTTGGATTAATTATCATTGATGAAGAACATGAGGCTAGCTATAAACAAGAAGATCATCCACGCTATCACGCAAAAGATGTTGCGATTAAGCGTGCTAAGTATCATCAATGTCCAGTTATTTTAGGAAGTGCAACACCTACGTTGGAAACATATGCGCGGGCAAAAAAAGGAGTCTACCAACTCTTGGAGATGCCTGATCGATCAAATTTAAGTGCCATGCCACAAGTAGAGGTTGTCGATATGCGAGAAGAGCTTCATTCAGGAAATCGGACGATGTTCTCAACGATACTAATTGAGGGCATCAAAGAACGTCTTGATAAAAATGAACAAATCGTCTTATTTTTAAATCGGCGCGGTTATTCAACCTTTGTTATGTGTCGGGATTGTGGTCAAGTGATTGAATGTCCGCACTGTGATATATCCTTAACGTATCATCAAAAGCAAAATCGCTTGAAATGTCATTATTGTAATTACTATGAACAAGTTCCACATCAATGTCCTAGCTGTGAAAGCGATACGATCCGCTATTTTGGTACTGGTACACAAAAGGTTGAAGAGTCACTAAATAAATTAATTCCCGAAGCGCGAATTATTCGAATGGATGTTGATACAACAACTAAGAAAGGTTCTCATGAACAGCTACTGAGAAAATTTGCTAAGAAACAGGCAGATATCTTACTAGGTACGCAGATGATTGCAAAAGGATTAGATTTCCCTGATGTTACGTTAGTTGGTGTATTAGCTGCTGATAGTTTATTTAACTTACCTGACTTTAGAGCATCAGAGCGAACATTTCAATTAATTACCCAAGTAAGCGGAAGAGCTGGACGTCATCATTTAGCTGGTGAAGTCATCGTTCAGTCATACACGCCTGAACATTATAGTATTGAGTATGCTAAAAACTACGACTATCAAGGCTTCTTTGCAAAGGAAATGGCAATTCGTAAGGCTTTTCAGTATCCGCCGTACTTTTACTTAACATTAATCACTGTTTCACATCCTAATCGATACCTGGCAGAAGAAGTCACTCGGACGATTAGTCAGCTACTATACAAGCATTTGTCAAAGCAAGCAAAGATCCTTGGTCCTACACCTTCACCGATCGAACGGATTAAGAATCGCTATCGCTTTCAATGCATGATAAAATATAAATACGAACCTAATCAGCATGATGTACTTGCGCGAATCTTACAATATTATGAAGATATGATGCGCAAGGAAGATCTTATGATTCAAATTGATCTTCAGCCGTATCAATTAATGTAGAAAGAGGTTTTTTGATGAAGAAAATAGTTTTTATGGGAACACCAGATTTTTCTGTTCCAGTTTTGCAAAGTATTATTAGTGAAGGTTATGAAGTGGTATTAGTCGTTACCCAACCAGACCGACCAAAAGGAAGAAAGCGAATTTTATCAGCTCCTCCAGTAAAAGAAGAGGCGATAAAACATAATATACCTGTATTCCAACCAGAAAAGATCCGTCAATCATATCATGAAATATTAGATTATCAACCAGATCTAATTGTTACGGCAGCATTTGGTCAAATTTTGCCTAAAGAATTATTAGATGCACCTAAATATGGCTGTATTAATGTCCATGCATCATTGTTACCAGAGTTAAGAGGTGGTGCACCGATTCATTATGCAATCATGCAAGGGAAGAAGGAAACAGGTATTTCTATTATGTATATGGTTGAGGCATTAGATGCTGGTGCGGTTTTATCTCAAGTTTCAGTACCAATAGATGTCAAAGATCATGTCGGTAGTCTACATGATAAACTTTCAGAAGCAGGCGCGAAATTATTAATTGAGACTTTGCCAAAGCTATTTGATCAGTCCATTGAAGCAGTTGAGCAAGACGACGAGCTCGCTACTTACGCACCTAACATAAAGCGTGAGGAAGAAATGCTTGATTGGACAAGGTCAGCAGAGGAATTATACAATCATGTCCGAGGTCTGCATCCATGGCCAGTTGCAAGCACAACGTTAGACGATAAAAATCTAAAGGTTTGGTGGGCAGAACCAGGTGAATACAAAGCGCCAAGCGACAGTCAGCCAGGAGAAATTATTGCCATTAAAAATGGTACAATTGACGTCGCATGTGGAAACGGGGATATTCTGAAATTAGTCGATATTCAATTAGCAGGAAATCGACGTATGTTAGTTAAAGACTTTTTAAATGGTAATACTGATGTATTTAAGATAGGACAAAGATTGGGGTTAGCAAATGAGTAAATTTCAATTACGGACAAAAACATTAGATGTACTAGTAAAAATAGGAGATAGTGGTGCATTTAGTCACTTAACGATTGATCAGACAATTGAAAAAATGGATTGGTCACACAAGGATCAAGCACTATTTACAGAGCTTGTTTATGGTACTCTTCAGCGTAAACTGACTTTAGACTATTTTCTAAATCATTTTGTCGATCCAAATAAAAAGGTTGAAAAATGGGTGAAGTGGTTACTATATTTATCTTTTTACCAAATGCACTATTTAGATAAAATTCCAGATCATGCAATTATTCATGAGGCTGTTGAGATTGCTAAGCAAAAAGGCCATCAAGGAATTGCTAAATTTGTCAATGGTGTCTTAAGAGAAGCACAGCGTCAAGGTTTTCCATCATTTGATACAATCGAGGACCTAATTGAACGTCTGTCAATCGAGACAAGCCACCCTTATTGGCTCGTTGAACGATGGATTGACTCATACGGCGAAGAACAAACTGAAGCCATGTGTAAAGCTAACTTAGAAACTAAACCGATTAGTGTTAGAGTTAATTCACTTAAACTAACAAGAGATGAGGCGATTGAGCAATTAACTCATGATGGATTCGAGGTTAAAGCGTCTCAATTCTCAAATCATGGAATCATTATTGAAAAGGGACATATTCTTGATCACCCATTATTTAAGTCTGGTTCATTGACAATTCAAGATCAAAGTTCAATGCTAGTCGTTGAAATGATGGATATTAAACAAGATCAGATTGTTCTAGATGCATGTAGTGCACCTGGTGGTAAAGCTACACATATCGGAGAGAAATTAAACAATACGGGAAGAGTTTATGCATACGATCTCCACCAGAAAAAAGTTAATCTCGTAAAAAGAAAAGCAGAACAACTAGGACTAATTAATATTAGTACAGCTTCAATCGATGGGCGACAACTAAACCAGAAATACGAACCAGAAACTTTCGATCGTATTTTAGTTGATGCACCATGCTCTGGTTTTGGTGTAATTAGAACAAAACCAGATATTAAATATGCAAAAACAGCTGAAGATGTTGATAATCTAGCACATGTACAATATGAATTATTAGAAAAAATTGCCCCATTACTCAAAAAGAATGGTAAACTTTTATATAGTACATGTACGGTTGATCCGACAGAAAATGAAGTCGTTGTCACGGAGTTTCTCATTAACAATCAAAGGTATGAGGTTGACCCTGATTTCTTTAAAGAGCTACCTGATTTTTTAAATAAGGAAATTGAACATTTACAGGTTGGAATTCAAATTTTCCCTAATGAATTCAATTCCGATGGCTTCTTCCTAACACGGATTAGAAGAAAGCAAGATGAGGATTAGTTCTGTTACATGATTAACTTTAGTTAAGGTAAAGAGGTGAGTCACCGTATGGAGCAGTTTTTTATTACGGATCGAGGTAAAGTTAGAAAACAAAATGAGGATGCTGTTGGTTTATTTGAGAATCAAGCAAATCAGACTCTAGCTATCGTCGCAGATGGAATGGGTGGTCATAGAGCTGGTGATGTAGCTAGCGAAATTGTATGCTCATTCTTTAAAGATGAGTGGAAGGACACGCCTGAAATCACAACACCAAATGAAGCGGAAGAATGGCTTGATGATCGAATCCGATTAGCTAATCAAAAGGTTTATCAATATGCGCAAGAAAATATTGACTGTCAAGGTATGGGGACTACTGTTGTTGTAGCAATCCTTTTAGATCAACATATTTCAATTGCGCATATCGGTGATAGTAGATGTTATTTGTATAGTGATACGTTAACTCAAATTACAGAAGATCATTCTCTTGTTAATGAGCTGGTGCGGATTGGTGAAATAACAAAAAGTGAAGCGAATGTTCATCCGCGCAAGAATGTACTGATGAAGGCATTGGGAACTGATGGAACTATTGCACCGGATGTATTTTCGATTGAATGGCAATTGGGTGATCGATTTCTAATGTGTAGTGATGGTTTATCTGATAAACTATCAGGTTCGGACATCGAAGAATATTTAGCGGATGATTTATCAGTTAAGGAAACGGCTGAAAAATTAGTTAATCGCGCCAATGAATTAGGTGGAGAAGATAATATTACTGTTATATTAATTGAATTTAATCATGGAGAGGAGGCTGATTCCTCTTGTTAGAAGGACGCTTATTAAATGAAAGATATGTCGTGAAGAAATTAATTGGTGGCGGTGGCATGGCGAATGTTTATCTTGGATTTGATAACATTCTTGAACGTGAAGTTGCCATTAAAGTGCTACGACTTGAATATTCGAATGATGATGAATTTATTACTCGATTCTACCGAGAAGCACAATCTGCTACAAGCTTATCGCATCCAAACATCGTGAATATTTATGATGTCGGTGAAGAAGATGATATTTATTATATGGTCATGGAGTATGTCGATGGCTTAACATTAAAGGAATATATTCAACGATATGGGCCAGTCTCAGTAGATGAAGCAGTTGATATTATGCTACAGATAACATCTGCAATTGAGCATGCCCATTCAAATCATATTGTACATCGTGATATTAAACCGCAAAATATTTTAATAGACCGTAATCGAACAGTAAAGGTAACGGATTTTGGTATCGCTCTAGCATTAACCGCAACATCGTTAACCCAAACGAATTCAGTATTAGGTTCGGTACATTATTTATCGCCGGAACAAGCGAGAGGTGGAACTGCAAATCGCAAATCTGACATATATTCATTAGGTATTGTCATGTATGAATTATTAACAGGTAGAATCCCATTCAATGGGCAGTCAGCTGTATCAATTGCATTGAAGCATCTTGAATCACCAATACCGTCAATGCGTAAGTGGGATCCATTAATTCCACAAAGCTTAGAAAATATTGTCCTAAAAGCAACAAATAAAGATCCATTTCAACGTTATCAACGTGTAACTGATTTTGAAAAAGATCTTGAAACAGCATTAGATCCAGATCGAATTAATGAGCCGCCATATTATCCACCAGTTGAACCTGGTGATGAGACGAAGGCGATACCGGTCATAAAAAATGATCAATTAACTGGCCAGCATACGAACGTTTCAGATCAAGTGAATCAAGAGACGACAAGGCCAATAAATTTCAGTCAAGCTAATAGTGAACAAGAGCCGAAGAAAAAGAAAATGTCCAAAAAGAAAAAGGCTGTCATCTGGTTAACGAGTATATTTGCTTTCGTACTTGGCACGATATTAGTTGCGTTATTTGTTTTACCAACATTACTTAAACCAGATGAAATCGTATTAGAAGATTATACTGGAGTGCATGTCGATGAAGTAATCGAAGCATTGGAAGAACTTAACCTTGAGTATGAAATTGAAGATATTTATTCAGAAGAGATTGAAACAGACCATGTTGAAAGTACCGATCCTGAAGCGGGAGAGGTCGTTGAAGAAGGAGCTGTTATTACTCTGTTCGTAAGTCAAGGTATTGAGCCAATTATTTTTGAGGATTATGTTGGTCAATCATTTGATCAAGTAGAGCGACTATTGATTCAAAAAGGCTTTATTCCAGAAAACATTAAACGAGTAGATACTCATTCTTCAGAATTTGCAGAAGGCCAAATTGTTAGTCAACAGCCTTTACCAGATAGTGAAGTTATCCCGTCAGAAACTTTCATTATCTTTGAAGTAAGTATTGGTAAAGAAAAGGTTGTACTTGAAGATCTTACAAATATGACTGTCCAAGCTGCAACGAAGTATTTAGAAGATAAAGATTTAATTGCAAGCATAACGGAAGAACATTCGAGCACAGTTAAAGAAGGGGTGGTCATTCGCCATTCTCCACAAGCTGGGGATGAGATAGATCCTGGCTCAATTGTCAATCTAGTTGTATCAATAGGTGAGGAGGAACTGTCACCAATTACCCATACATTGACAATTACTGTTCCATATACAGGTGATCAGGGTCAACCTGTAACGGTTGATAATGATGAAGATGAGACAGAAGATATTGAACCACAGACTCCAGTAGCTCAACAAGTAAGAATTTATTTATCGGATATGAATAATAATCTAACAGATCTGTATGAGCAAAGCTCAATCACTTCTGATACTGAATTTACAATCCGATTAGTTATTGCACCAAATTCTACAGCAACTTATAAAATAGAACGAGATGATCAAGTTATTGTTCAAAAGACTATTGCTTATGACGAAGTGAACGGAGGTTGATGATGCAAGAAGGTCAAATAATAAAAGCTCTTAGTGGCTTTTACTATGTTTTATCAAATGGTGTCACTTATCAATGTAAAGCAAGAGGATTGTTTCGAAAAACGAAAGAAACACCTCTTGTTGGTGATTTTGTAAAATTTGAAGCAGATAATTTGACTGATGGTTATGTGACTGAATTACTTCCAAGAAAAAATGAGTTGGTTCGACCACCAGTTGCAAATATTGACCAGGCCTTAATCGCAGTATCTGCAAAAGAACCAGAATTTAGTGCTAAGTTACTTGACCGATTTTTAGTGCTTGTTGAATTTAATCACATTGATGCAATTATATTGGTAACAAAGATGGACTTATTAGATGAAAATGAGCGTCCAAAGCTAAACCAATATATACAAGACTATCAACAACTAGGTTATCAAGTTGAACAACTATCAACCGAGTGGCCTGTTCAACATGAGGTATTTACGCAATTGTTAGAAGATAAGACTTCTGTAATTGCAGGTCAATCAGGTGTAGGAAAATCATCATTTTTAAATTTATTGAAACCAGAATTAAAGATTGAAACAGCAGAAATATCTCAATCTTTAGGCCGTGGAAGACACACGACTAGACATACAGAACTAATCCATGTATATGGTGGCATGATTGCTGATACACCAGGATTTAGTTCGTTGGATTTTGATCAAATTGAACTTGAACAACTTCCATATTGTTTTCGTGATTTCGAAGCATACCGCGATGACTGTAAATTTAGAGGCTGTATGCACGTTAACGAACCCAATTGTGCAGTGAAAAAAGCAGTCAAGCAACACGATATTAGCGAATATCGTTATCAACATTATTTAGAGTTTTATCAAGAAATTAAATCAAGAAAGCCGAGGTATTAGTATGAAGAAAATTGCACCTTCTATTTTATCAGCAGACTTTTCAAAACTTGCAGCAGAGATTAAAGAGGTAGAAGAGGCAGGCGCAGAATATATTCACGTTGATGTCATGGATGGACATTTTGTGCCTAATATAACGATTGGTCCCCTAGTTGTAAGTGCCATTAGACCAACTACGAACTTAACTTTAGATGTACATTTAATGATTGACAATCCAGACCAATATATTGCAGACTTTGCTTCGGCTGGTGCAGATATTATTACCGTTCATTTGGAAGCTTGTACACATCTACATCGTACAATTTCAGCGATTAAAGAACACGGTAAAAAAGCCGGTGTCGTGATTAATCCAGCTACACCAGTAGAGCTTGTTAAACCGATAGTAGCAGATATTGATCTGCTACTATTTATGACGGTTAACCCAGGTTTTGGTGGTCAAACGTTTATTCCGTCAGTATTAGAGAAAATTAAACTTGCTGATCAGTGGCGAAAAGAGCAGAATTTAGACATTGAATTTGAAGTTGACGGAGGCATTAACGCTGAGACAGCTAAATGGTGTGCAGAAGCTGGAGTTGATGTATTTGTAGCAGGTAATGCTATTTTCGGACAACCAAATCGAAAAGAAGCAATGGATGTTATTAGAAAGGCAATTAATGAGGCGAGAAAGTAAGACCGCTAAAATTGGTATTGTTGCAGGTGGACCAGCTGAGCTTTTAGCTAATCTATCTGAATATCAAATTGATTTTTGGATTGGCTGTGATAGAGGGGCACTCTATTTAATCAATAATCATCTACCGCTAGATCTTGCAATTGGTGATTTTGACTCCGTCTCTAGTCACGAAAGAGAATTGATCGAACAAAAAGCGAAAACATTTATACAACACCCAGTTGAAAAAGACGAGACTGATTTGGAGTTAGCAATAAATGAGGCATTAAAACGCCCTGTTTGCGAATTATTTTTGTTCGGTGTGACAGGTGGAAGAAAAGATCATGAGCTTAGTTCACTATTCTTGCTCGAAAGATTGATTGATCAACAAATTAAAGTAAAATTAATCGACAAACAAAATAGCCTGTCAATGTACCGCCCTGGTCGTTATCATTTGAAACGGTTAAATCATGACCAAAAGGTCTCATTCTTATCGTTAACAAGTCTAGTGACTGGACTTACTTTAGAAAATTTCTATTACCCCTTAGAAGACGAAACGATCAGACGTGGTGATTCACTAACAATATCTAATCACTTGATTGCAGAAACAGGTTATTTTTCATTTGACTCTGGCATATTAATAGTGATAAAGACTAGTGAACGTAATGCGTAAGCAGTTCACTGAGCTGTTAGATATCGTTAGGAGGGGTTCAGATGCGTTTTTACACGATAAAACTCCCAAAGTTTCTCGGAGGCATTGTACGATTCATTGTTAACCTATGGCAAGGAAAAGAAGAGAAGTAGCAATTCCAAACAAAGCCGAGCTAAAACTCGGTTAATTGAAAAAAGAATTCAGTTAATGGTGCTTTACCATAGGGATTTATAATTCTAAAAAAATGGCATGGTCGGTTTATATATCGGCTATGCCGTTTTGCTTTCTGTATTAGGAAGTTCTATAGCACCGATGCAGTTATAGTATATCCTTATTTTCTGCTGTCTTTTGCCATTAACTTTCTCAGCTTTAAAGACGATTATCTTGTCCACAAATTCCCTAATAATTTCAGCATCTAGCTTTTTAATCTCGGTGTACTTTTTCACTAGCTTTAGAAAATTGTCTGTATTCAAAGCTTGGTCTTTG